>Ga0074195_1000540_pt1 | contig 71263 bp, 67 predicted proteins | sample EPASupsiteHSE623_FD_64525 | JGI IMG/M metagenome (GOLD analysis project Ga0074195, IMG submission 64525) | Bioremediated contaminated groundwater from EPA Superfund site, New Mexico - Sample HSE6-23 | ecosystem: Environmental > Aquatic > Deep subsurface > Groundwater > Contaminated ...
CGAAGGCGGAATCATCGACGTACAGGGTCTGCACCCGATGCACCCCCCTGCGCCGCAACTCTTCGACAATTTTCTTGATTTCCTCGGAGAAGAGGGTGGGATCGCCGAACCCCTTGATCGTGAGGTTCCGGTGCTCGTCCAGATAGAATTCGGTGAGGAACCGGTAATCCGGGCCGAGGATACCAAGCGCCGCCGAAACCGTTGCGATTTTCAGGACGCTGGCCGGCACCAGAGAGCGATCGGAATTGCAGGAGTCGACGATCCGGCCGGCGACATCGGCCACCCCATAGGCGCCCTGCGGAGCCAGATCGGCGACCAGGCGACAGGTTGCGTAGCCAACCCGCCGCTCAAGCAAGAACAGAGACGACACGAGCACAACCGTCCACACAAGGAGGCGCCACGTCCTCCTCGCCGGCTTTGCCCCTGCCGATTTCGTCTCAGCCAACCTTGGGCAGGCGGGCAAGCGAGGCGTCTATCTGCTCCTGCGGATAGGCGTAATCGCTGAGCTTGCCGTTGAGGTAGTTGTCATAGGCCGACATGTCGATCAGGCCATGCCCCGAGAAGTTAAAGAGGATGGTCTTGGGTTCCTTGGGATCCCGCATCGCCTCAATGATCGCACCGCGAATGGCGTGGGTGGTCTCCGGCGCCGGGATGATGCCCTCGGTCTTGGCAAAGAGTATACCCGCCTCGAAACACTCCATCTGATGCACCGCCTTGGGCGTGACGAGACCATCGCGCACCAGGGCGGAGACGATCGGCGCCATACCGTGATAGCGAAGGCCGCCGGCATGGATGCCGGGGGGCACGAAATCGTGGCCCAGTGTATACATGTAGAGCAGCGGCGTCATCATGGCCACGTCGCCGGAATCGTAGGCCAGCTTGCCGCCGGTCATCGAGGGACAAGAGGCAGGCTCGTAACCGACGAACTCCACTTTCTTGCCCGAGAGACGATCGGGGACGAAGGGGGCGATGAGCCCGGCAAAGTTGGAACCACCGCCGCAGCAGCCGACGATGACGTCGGGATATTCTCCGGCGATCTCCATCTGCTTCTTCGCCTCCAGCCCGATGACCGACTGGTGCAGGACCACATGGTTGAGCACCGAACCGAGCGCGTAGTTGGTATCGTCGCGGGTGGAGGCGTCCTCAAGGGCCTCGGAGATAGCGATGCCCAGCGAGCCGGGGGTGTCGGGGAATCTGGCGAGGATGTCCCGTCCAGTCTTGGTGTCCGGGCTGGGGCTGGCCGCCACCTGGGCGCCGAAGGTTTGCATGATGAACTTGCGATAGGGTTTCTGATCATAGGAAACCCGTACCATGTAGACCTTGCACTCCAGGCCGAATTTGGAGGTGGCCAGGCTCAGGGCCGAACCCCATTGACCGGCGCCGGTCTCGGTGGTCAACCGCTTAATGCCGGCCTGCTTGTTATAGTAGGCTTGGGGCACGGCCGAGTTGGGTTTGTGGCTGCCCACCGGGCTGACGCCTTCGTTCTTGAAGAAGATCTTCGCCTTGGTGCCCAGGGCTTCTTCCAGTTTGTAGGCGCGCACCAGCGGCGACGGCCGCCAGATCTTGTAGATTTCCTGCACCTCCTGGGGAATCGTGATCCAGCGTTCCGGGCTCATTTCCTGCTCAAGCAGGCTCATGGGAAAGACGGCCGCCAGCTTCTCCGGACCCATGGGCTGCAAGGTCTCGGGGTCCAGCGGCGGCTGCAGCCCGCCGGGAATGTCGGGGACCACGTTGTACCAACTGGTCGGCATCTCGTCTTCTCGCAGAACAATCTTCTTCATGCTCTCTCCTTTCGTGGCAAATGGTTAAAGAGGCCACCCGGTTCGTTGTCGCCGGACACCCCTTGCGTTCTTAGTTTGCGCTCGCCGGAATCGTTCCGCCGGATAAGCGTCAATCTGCTGTATCTACAGCACTCCTGCAAAATTCTCAAGATGGGGTTGCGCTTTCCTTGACCTCGGTCTTGATTATCCGGGCCTGCAAGGCTTCGCGGTCGGCAAAGCCAAGGACTTTCTGCAGGATTTCCCGGGGATTGGTTCCCGGCTGCCCCTGATGGCCGAGCAGTTCCAGCCACAGCCGGTTGCCGTCGCATTCCATCCGCGTCACCAGGGGCCGCAGATCCACATCCCGGTGCCGGTTTTTGCGAAACCGGTCGACGACAAAAGAGTCCCGCGCTAAAAATTTCCCAATTTTTTCGTGGAGGTCCTCGGGAAATGTCAGGGGTTGGATCTCGTAACAGGCGGTGCTGCTTGCGGTAACGCCACGCGGCGCGAAGGTGACGGTACCTACCCGCATGTTCGGCGGCATCTGGCTGTTGAGCAGCGCCGTGGCCTCCTGCATGGATGCCAGAGGTTGCGCCAGGTCCATATCGAAGTACTCCGCCAGACTTTCGACCCCCACGGGCAGGGCTGGGCTGAAGGAGACCCGGGGAGTGGGATTGAAACCGCCGGTGAAGAGCAGCGGCAGTCGTGTCCGCTGGAGTACGCGGAAGATCAGTTGCAGCACCTCGAGATGGCCATAGAACCGGCTGTCTCCAAGACGCGAGTAGTGGACCCGGTACGAGTAGGCCTGCTGCGGTTGCTTCTTTTCCGGTCGCGGCACAGGGACCGACGGTGCCAGCCGAGGACTCTCCGGCCGTTCGTGGACCACCGGCCGCACCGTCTTGAAATCGCAGAGGCCGCACCCTTGACAGCCGTGGTTCCGACAATCCGGGGTGTACTCCCGGCGCAGCGCTTTGGCGTGTTCGACCTCCAGGAAGGACCGGTCGATGCCGCTGTGCAGGTGATCCCAAGGCAGGACCTCGTCCGTCTCCCGCCGCCGCAGATAGGATTCCAGATCGAGTTCGCATTCGGTCGCGGCCCGCCGCCATCGTTCGAGGTCGAAATGCTCGGACCAGCTGTCCAACCTTGCACCCTGTCGCCACGCTTGCTCCAGCAAGGACGAGAGCCTGCGGTCGCCGCGCGAGAACACTCCCTCAAGCAGCGACTGCTCGGGATCGTGCCATTTGAGCTTGAACCCCTGGCGGGGAATCATCTGCTTCAACCGGTCGATCCTCCGCTTCGATTCCTCCAGGCTGATCTGCGGCTCCCACTGAAAAGGAGTATGCGGTTTGGGGATGAAGGTGGCCACGCCAAGGTTGACCTGCACCGGTCGCCCCTTCCCCTGCCCGCCGCGGTTGCGGGCCTTTCTCGCCAGTTCGACGATTCCCTCGACATCGGCTTCGGTCTCGGTCGGCAGGCCGACCATGAAGTAAAGTTTGATCAGTTTCCAGCCCAAGGCAAAGGCATCGCGGCAGGTATCGAGCAGATCCTCTTCGCTGATGCCCTTGTTGATGACCTGGCGCAACCGGTCGGTTCCGGCCTCGGGAGCAATGGTAAAGCCGGTTTTCCGCACCCGCTTGATCTGCTCCATGATCTCCGGCGTCAAAGTTCCGACTCGCATGGACGGCATGGAAACCGAGACAAAGTCATCGGCAAAACGATCCATGAGCGTTGCCATCAGGTCGCCCAGGCAGGAAAAATCGCCGGTCGACAACGAGAGCAGGGCCAGCTCCTCGAACCCGGAATGGGCAATGCCCTGATTGGCCAGCTCCATGATTTCATCGAGGGTGCGTTCCCGGACCGGGCGATAGGTGATGCCGGCCTGACAAAACCGACAACCGCGGGTACAGCCGCGGGCAATTTCCACGCCGAGCCGATCGTGCACCGGTTTGACCACCGGCACCAGCGGATGATGCAGATAGGGGGCGGCGCTCAGTTCCGGCAGCACCCTTTTGGTTACCGTGGGGCACTCGGGCGACAAGGCCTCGATGGCGATCAAGCGGTCTCGGTCGTAATGCGGCAGGAACAGGGAGGGGATGTAGACACCTTGAATCGTGGCCAATTGGGCGAGGGACTGCGTTCTCGTCCAGGATTCGTCCTTGGCGCGCAGGAGCAGTTCGGCGATTTCGCCGATGATTTCCTCACCGTCGCCGAGAACGATGGCATCGAAAAACTCGGCCACCGGCTCGGGATTGAGCGCGCAGGAGCCGCCTCCCAGCACCAGGGGGTGATTCCCGTTGCGATCCTTGGCCCGCAAGGGCAGACCCGCCAGATCGAGCACGGTGAGAATGTTCGCATAGCACAGTTCGTACGGCAGGGTGATGCCAAGGACATCGTAGGCCGCCAAACCGATCTTGGCTTCCAGGGAGAAGAGCGGCAAGCCGTGGTTGCGCAGCTCCTGTTCCATATCGATATCCGGCGCATACGCCCGATGGGCCGTCACCCTGTCCAATCCATTGAGGATATGGTAGAGGATCTGCAATCCCTGATGAGACATGCCGATCTCATAAAGGTCGGGAAAGATGAGGCAGCAGTTGAGATGCTCCGCGTCAAAATGGCCGCCGATTGCATGCAGTTCGCCGCCGACATATTGACCCGGCTTGCGCACCAGAGGAAGAATTCGACCAATATCGAGGGGAGTAGGTATAACCATGGCAAAAAAAAGAACCGGCGTTTAAAATAGCCAAAATGAAAATGAACAGTTGTAACAATCCAACATTCTTTATCTAATACAACAGAGTCTACCGGATTATCCGGCAATCGGGGTTGGACGGCGGACCCGATCCTGTTCCCCGGCCCCCCAAAGGCGCAAAAGACCGGCGCGTTTTTTGCTAGTTTTTATGGAATCGATCCGTCATCATCGATCGCATCCGCATTCTCTCACCAATACACCGGAAAGAAACATGAAAAGATCCATTGTTGCCCTTGCCGCGCATTCCCTGCTGACCCTCATGGCGACCTGCTGCCTGGCTCTCGCCGAGGACGGGCCACAGCTGCAAAAACTCAAGCACGCCGTTCTCTCGCCAACAACCGAGCAGGTGGTCTTGCAACTCAACGGCTCCTATAGTCCAAAAGCATTCACATTGAAAGATGAAACGCCCCGCATCGTTTTCGATTTTGCCGACATGACCTACAGCCGGGAGGTCAAAAGTCTCGCCACCAACGGGTCAATCGTCAAGCGGGTGCGGGTCGGTCTGCACACCGACGACTCGCCCAAAACCCGGGTGGTCTTCGATCTCTCCACCTTGAAGGGCGTGAGCTATACGCAGCATTTCGACGAAAAGACCTCCTCCCTGGTCGTCCAGTTCACGGGCCCAGCAGTTCCGGAGAAGGCGCCCGCGCAGCGCAAGCCGCAACCGGAGCCCACCGTCGAAAAAACGAAAACAGTCCAACCCGCGCCAGAGGTCGAACCAGCAATAAAGACAGACGAGCCGGCAGTCACCGAAACGCAGCCTCCGCCCCCCCCGGTCCTCAAAGACGATCAGCCGCCGACTCCAGCGGAATCTCCCAAAAAGGAAGTAGCACCTGAAGTGACCAAACAACCGGCTCCAAGCGCCGAAGCCACCCCGGCGGCAAAACCGGAACCCCCAAAACCTGCCGATACAACCGCAGCCACACCGCCCAAATCGGTTGAAGAAAAACCCCAGCCTCCGCCGCAGGTTCAGGCAAAACCGGAACCAAAGCAGGCCATAGCGGAAACCAAACCCTCCACAGGCGAGGCGAAACCGGCGGAACCCGTCAAGGAACCCGCAGCCTCCGCCGTCACCGAGGAGCAGAAAAAGGCGGAGACGACGGCCAAGGAAACCAAGCAACCCGAAGGGGCCGCCAAACCAGAGGCCGCGTCAACCGACGAGGCGAGTAAAAAGGAAGCGGCCAAGGCATCCCTGCCCGTCAAGACCGCCGAAGAACCGCAGCTTGAATCCGTCAAATTCGACGCCACTTCGCCCAAGGGCGAGATGGTGGTCTTCAAGCTCAACGGCTTCCATCCTCCCGCCGTGCATGGCGTCGAGGAAGGCATTCCCAGGGTGATCTGCGATTTCAACAACACCAAGCTGGTCGGCTCGACCAAGAACCTGATTAAGACGGACGGCAAGTTCGTCAAGGTCATCCGCACTTCGAAAACCAAGAAACCGGAAAAGGTGCGGGTGGTCATCGACCTCGAACCGAACCGCAGCTACGATTTGCAGCAGGTCTTTTTCAAGGAGGACAATCTGTTTGTGCTCATTGTCAATGCGGTGAAGAAATAACGTTCAGGGCACCTCTTCGACCGTGAAGTGGGACGGCGGTGACAGACGGAAGGCCGCCGCCCCCTGGGAGGTGTGCGAATAGATCTTTTCAATCTGGATAGTCAAGGAACCGGTCACCGCCTTGCCGGTGATGTGCAGCTGTCCCGGCCAGATATAGCCGCTGGTGGCATCTTTCCTGTAGCCACCGTAGCGCATTTCCAGGATCAGTTCGTCTTTGGCATCGAAGAGCAAGCGCTGCCCCATGGTCCCACTGTCCTTGTCGAGCAACACGGCGTGGCGCAGATCTCGCTTGTCGCGCCATTGGTACCAAAAGCCCTTGTTCTCCTCATCCTGCTCGGGTTTTACCTGGAGAGCGCCATCCTGGAGAAAACCGCCCAGAAAAGACAGCAGTTCCTCGGGGTTGACCGATTCCGGCACATAGGAGCGCCAAAATTTCGAGCCGATCCTGCCCCGGGTCACATGCCCGGTTCGATTGTCGACCATGGTGAAGGAGCGGGCATCGGCAACGACCAGAACGAGCGGGCGACCCAGAGGGTCGTTGGCGGCAAAGCGAAGGTGCGCCGGTTGCTGCACCTGCACGGTGGCGGCCATCCCTCCCTTGCTGCCGAGCACGTCCCAGCCGAGACGGATGTCCGCATCCAGCGCCTGCGGCTGCTTCTTCGTAAGAAAACCGGACCAGAGGGCGTGGGCCGCCTGCTCCTCGGCCGGTCCAAGCGGCAGGGTTTTCGGGTGTTTCCCCGCGCAGCCGGCAAGAATCAACAGCCAGCAGAGCATCGGGAGCCCCAGCCGGAGGAGCGCCGTGGTTCGCATCAATGGGTTCCCTGCCTCTCCAGTATCCGGATCTTTTCCTGAATTCTTTTTTTCCCCTCTTGGTCCTCGTTTGAGAATTTGACGGCTTTCTTGTAGGTCTGCAAGGCCTCTTTCAACCGGCCGCTTTCCAGGTAGACATCGCCAAGATGCTCCAGGATGGACGCGTCGCCGGGAGAGAGTTTCACTGCCGTTTCCAGTTCCTTGATCGCCTGCTCGATCTTGCCGAGCCGAAAATACACCCAGCCGAGACTGTCGCGGATGTAGCCGTTGTCGGGCTTGAGTTCGATCGCCCGTTGGATGTAATCCAGGGCCTGATCGAGGTTGACCTTCTTCTCGGCCCAGCTAAAGCCGACAAAATTCAGCGCCGCGGCATTGTCCGGCTTCAACTCGATGATCTTCTCCATAATGGCCAGGGCGCCGTTGTGATCGCCCGCATCCTCCAACTCCAGCCCGTATTCGTAGAGCAGGTTTTCATCGTCGGGAAAGACTTCGAGCCCCTGGAGCAGAACTTTTTTACTGAGGTCGTCCCGTCCCTCCATCTGGTGCAGGGCGGCGAGCATGATGTAGACATCGGCCGTTTTGTTGTCGCCGGATTGGATCTGCTCCTCCAACAACTGTATCGCCTCGTCGACCTTATTCTGCTCGCGAAGAATGCGCACCTCCAGGAACAGGGCATCCATATATTCGGCGGCCTTGCGGTCGATCTGTCGCAACTGCTTCAGCGCTCGCCCGTACTTGCCCTGCTGCACAAGAAGCACGGCAAGAAAGTACCTGGCCTCGGGCAGATTTTCTTTCACCAGGATCTTTTCCGTGATGGCGATGGCCTTGTCGTAGTGTTTCTGTTTGGCATAGAGGCGGGCGATGGTCAAGTCGACCCGTCGGGGCTGATTCGCGAAGGCCTTGAGACGATTGAGTTCCGCCAAGGCCTGCGTATCGTTCTTCTGCAGCAGATACACGTGAATCAGGGCAACCCTGGCGCTTTCGTTCTGTTCGTCGCGTTCGATGAGGCCTTCATACAGCGCGGCCGCCTCATTGTAGCGACCTGTTTTCACGTACAACTCGCCCAGTTCCATCTGCAGCTCGCTCGACCAGTTCCGCTCCAGGGCCTTTTGGTAATGTTCCACCGCCTCATCGGTCTTCCCCTGCACCTGGCAGAGGCGAGCCATGAGAATCCGCCCCGGATAGGAGGCCGGATCCTTGCCCAGAACCCGTTCAAGAAGCGGTTCCGCCTTGTCCGGCTGCTCGGCTGTCAAATACATCTCGGCAAGCAGCAAGAGGATTGCCGGATCGTCGGGATGCCGGTCGCTGATCATTTGATACTGCCGCATTGCCTCGGCGTTCTTTTTCTGCTTCATAAGGACCTTGGCATACAACATCCGCATCCCGGTCTTGTCGGGGTGGGCGATCAGATGGTTGTGCAGCCAAATAGCAGCCTCATCGGTCCGATCGAGCCGCAGCAGCAGGATCGGCACCTTCTCGCTGATCATCTCGGCCTTGTCGTCGCAGACCAGGGCTTTCTGATAAAATTCGAGCGCCTCCTCAAAGCGGAGCAGCAGTTCGGCATGCCGGCCCCAGAGAAAATGAAAATAGGAGCACCCGTAATCCGCCTCGCTCTCCGCGGCGGCGGACTTCTGGGGAAGCTGCTCCTTGGCGGCCAGATCGGTTTTGGGCTGGCACCCGCAGCCCAGGAAGAGCACACTCACCAGGACAACGTACAGGCCATGGCGGGACCATTTAGTCAGCCGGAACATCGCACACCTTTTGTTACAAGCAGTTGCTGGACCGCCTCGCGGATGGAGGACTGCACCTCCGCAACCGAACGGGCGGCATGGATGCGTACTATACAATCGTGGGAGAAGGATGCAAAGAGCGCGGCCACTTTTTCCAGTTGCTCCTGCTGCTCGAAATCGTTGAGCGCCTCACCGCGCAGCTCACGGATCCGGTTCACGCTCTCCGCCGGGGTTTGGGTGAGAAGCAGCACCATATCCGGCTCGGGGGCAAACGCATGCCGGGCGAAAATGACGGTCGGGTCGCAGCCGGCCGCGCCCTGGTACGCTGCCGTGGAAAAATAGTACCGGTCGGTCAGGACAATGGTCCCTTGCGCCAAGGCCGGCAAAATACATTCTTCAACGTGCTGCCGGCGATCCAGCAGGAACAGTTCCAGCTCCCGCTCTAGCGTCACCCGATTGCGGTTGCGGTACAGGGCGCGGATTTGTTGGCCGTAGGGACCGTCGGTCGGCTCACGGGTCTCAAGCACGGCATATCCCTGGCTGCGCAGATGGGCGGCTAAGAGTGGCAACTGCGTCGACTTCCCTGTGCCGTCGATCCCTTCGAAGGCAATCAGCAACCCCTGCGTCATGACTCGCTCCACCGGCTGCGATTGTCGACAATGGTTTGCGCCATGCTCAGGGCGGCAGCCAAACTCGAAGGATCGGCCTGGTTGCGACCGGCAATATCGTAGGCCGTGCCATGGTCAACGGAGGTCCGGACCAGCGGCAAACCAAGGGTGACGTTGACCCCGTCCTGAAAATGGAGGAGTTTGAAGGGAATGAGCCCCTGGTCGTGATACATGGCGACGACCGCGTCGAACTGTCCGGACACCGCCTTGTGAAAAAGGGTGTCTGGCGGCCAGGGCCCGCTGACGTCGCCCAGCGAAGCGCAGGCAGTCACCGCTGGAGCGATGATCCGGGTTTCCTCATCGCCGAACAGCCCCTCCTCGCCGCCGTGGGGATTCAACCCCGCCACAGCTATCCGGGGTGCGGCAAGTCCAAAATCACGTTGCAGGGCTGTCCTCGTCATGGCGATGCAGTCCATGATCTCTTCTTTCGTCAGGAGATCGGCGACCTGCCGCACCGCCACATGGATGGTGGTCAGCACGACCTTCAAACGAGGGCCGGCCATCATCATCCGAACCCTAGGTGTCCGGGTCAGGGCCGCCAGCATCTCGGTATGCCCCGGATAGGGGAATCCAGCCTCCTGCAAACTTTTCTTGCTGATAGGACAAGTGGTTATGGCGCTGCAGAGGCCAATGCCGGTGAGCCTGACCGCCTCTTCGATATAGCGGCCCATGGCCTTGCCGGTCGCGACATCGGGTTGCCCCCAACGCACCGGCTCGGACCAAGGCGCGCCCACCTGGAACACCGGAAGCGTGCCCCTGTCGACGGGCCGGCCAGGCTCCCAGGGTTCGATGGCCAGAGACTGGCCAAGACGTTGCGCCGCCTGGCGCAGGACATTGCCGTCGCCGATCACGACGCTGCGGCCGGCTCCGGGCATGTCGCCACGACTGAAAAGCCTGCAGACGATCTCCGGCCCGATTCCCGCCGGGCATCCCATGGTTACGGCCACCGGGGTCACGTTCTTCTGTGCGGCGTACGACATTGCTTCTCCTCAGGGGACAAAATCAAAGGCATTTTTAATATGGTCGATCGCGGCCGGGCCGTTGGCGCGATCCAGCCGCACCGCGATGACATCGAACCGGGCGGGCATGTCGTCCAGCCGGTGGGCCTGGAGATATTCTTGGGCAACCCGAGAAATCTGCCGCTGTTTGCGTATGTCGACCGCCTCGAAGCCGGTCCCGAACACGCTGGAATGCCTGGTCTTGACCTCGATAAAGACCAGTGTACCTCCGTCCTGGGCAATGATATCGATTTCGCCGTACGATTTCCGGTAGTTTGTCCGGACGATGCCATAGCGCTGTCCAACCAGAAACTCTTGGGCCAGGGCTTCGCCCAGACGACCGGTCTCGGCGGTTGTGGCGTTTCTCTTCATCGGTACAAGGTTTTTCGCTCCCTCAAACAGGGTTCGCAGTCGGCGCACGATCCGTCACCACAACTCTCGCTGGTCGGGTGGCGGACCTGACGGCGGGGAAAGGAAATATTCCGACACACCCTTGAAGGTTCGCCGGTGCAGGGGGCAAGGCCCGTACATCCTGATTGCTTCCCTATGTTCGCGAGTAGGGTACCCCTGATGGCGATGGAATCCAAACTGCGGATAGCAACAATGGGCCTCGGCCATCAGTCGGTCTCTGGTGACCTTGGCGACGATCGATGCGGCGGCTATGGAGGCGCTTTTGGATTCTCCCTTGATCAGGGTGCGTTGCTGCACCGCCATAGGAACCTGGAACGTGCCGTCGACCAGGAGGTAATCGGGCGCGAAGTGGCCATCGGCCTCGGCGCAGGCAATCACGGCTCGCTGCATGGCCAAAAGCGATGCCTGGAGGATGTTCAGCTCTTCGATTTCCCGTGGGTCGGCCAAACCGACGCCGATCCGCGCCCCGTTGCCGTCGAGGAGCGCGAAGAGTCGCTCGCGCTGTAGTCGCGTCAATTTTTTGGAATCGCGGAAGGGATGCGAGATGCTATCTTGTGGTAAAACGACGCAAGCGGCCACGACCGGACCGGCAAGCGGTCCCCGTCCGGCCTCGTCAACACCGGCCACACAATGCATGCCCAGACGATACAGCGCACGTTCAAAAGAAAACGTATCGGAGGGTGAAGGGGAATCGAAAATGCAGAGAGAAACGCCGTTTGGATTCATGGCATCAGCCCATGCATCCGGTGGGATCGCAGAAAGAAACGCGCAAGGAAACTTGCGACACGATGCGGCAATGCTCGCCAATGCTCGATGGGAGTATTGGCAAGCACTGCCGGGTTGTACCATCCATTCCGCCCCTCAGAAATATTGGACCGGAAGGGACACGATGCTTATACGATGCCGCGCTCGCGGATGCGCGCGGCTTTGCCACGGAGATTGCGCAGATAGAACAGACGGGAACGACGAACCCTGCCCAAGGTGACCACCTCGATCTTTTCGATCCGGGGCGAATGCAGGGCAAAGGTTTTTTCGACACCGACACCGTGGGAAATCTTTCGTACCGTGAAAGTGGCGTTCATCGTCCCGCGTTTACGCTTGATGACCACCCCTTGAAACACCTGGACGCGCTCCTTGTTCCCCTCGATAATGCGGATATGCACCTTCACGGTGTCGCCCGGGCGAAACTCGGGAATATCGAAACGCATTTGCTCCAGATCGATTTTGTCCAATAAATTCATTGCCATATTCGTTCATTTACGGCAGAGCGCCTTAAAAATCCACCTGCCGAAGGATGCCTCCACATCATCCAGAAAAGACTCTATGTTACGTTTATATCGTTGCAAACCACAGCAAACAGGCGCGTGGTTGTCGGTTTGTACACGTCACTCCACGTCCCGCAGACCGAGCAAGCGATCTAAAACGATCGATGCGGCCGAGCGAACCGAGAGATGGTTAAACCCGGTGGCGCCGCAAAGCGGCGGAAGCACACCGTCCGCCGCGGCCAACAGCTCGGGACTGAGCCCCCAGGCCGTTCCGAAGAGCAGCAACGTTGGGGTTTCCTCATGCCAAATTCTTCTGCGAATCTCGGCGTACCCCACGGTGTTGTCCTGCTCCTTGGCGCAGGTGGCAAGTACGAGTGGTTTTTTACCGAACTTGCTCGTGGTCCCGGCCAAGGCATCGGCGTAACTCGCACACACCGTGACGATCGCCAAGGCATCGCTCCGATCGGGATTGGCGCGGGCCCCATACCCCTGCGTCCAGTGGCCGACGATCTGGCCGGCGAGTTCCTGCTGTTCCTGGAAAGGGGTAATCACCCAATATGTGCCAACCCCGTAGGTTTTCCCCGCCCTGGCGATATCGTGCAGGTCTAAGTTGGTCACCGCGGAGCCGATTGTCTCGCCATGACGGTTGGTGACCGGATAATGGACCAGGGCGACATCAACCTGCATCCTGGCCCTCTTCATGACGCTTGACAATGGCTTCTATCCGGCTGCGCAGCCCTGCACGCTGCAATATTTTTTGCTCGGCCGGAGAAAACCGAACTGTCGAAAAAAGCTCCGGACGACGCTCCAGGGTCAATTGCACCGACTCGATCAGCCGGTAGCGATCAATGGCGTCGTGATCGCCGGACAGCAAAACCTCGGGAACCGCCACCCCTTCAAAAACCCTTGGCCTCGTGTATTGGGCATGCTTCAACAGACCGCAGCTAAAACTGTCGTTGCTCGCAGAGCACTCGCAACCAAGCACACCGGGCAGCAGCCGACAGGTCGCATCCATGACCACCAAGGCAGCCAACTCGCCGCCGGTCAGGACGTAATCGCCGATGGACAACTCCTCGTCGACATAGCGGTCACGAAATCGTTCGTCCACTCCTTCGTAGCGGCCACAGACGAAAATCAGCTGCTCATACCCAGTCAAGCGCAGCGCTTGCTGCTGATCGAAGCGCATCCCCTTAGGCGACAACAAAATCACCCGAGAGCGGCACCCTTCGCGCCGTGCGGCTTTCAAACAAGCAGCCAACGGTTCCGGCTTCATCACCATACCCTCGCCGCCGCCAAAAGGCCGGTCGTCGGTCATCCGGTGCCGATCCAGGGCATGATCGCGGATATTATGGACAACCACCTCGATTTTTCCGTCGCTCAGCGCTCTGCGTACAATCCCCTCTTGCAGAGGAGAATTGAAGAATTCGGGAAAAATCGTCAAGACAGAAAAAATCATCACCCCGCCGTTCCACTGGAACGGTTGATCTCAAGCAAGCCGGGCGGCAGATCGAGCACAACGTCGCTTTCCCCTATGGCGGCTATAAACGACTTGACCGCAGGTACAAAAAATTCATCCTCGCCATAGCGGATGACAAGCAAGTCCTGCCCGCTGTTCAGCACCCCGCTGACCTGACCGAGTTCCAGCCCCGCAGGGGTAATCGCTCTCTTGCCCAGCAGAGTGTGCAGATAAAATTCGTTCGCACCGGCGGGTGGCAAATCGCTGGCCGCCAACCAAACGTGCTGGCCGACGTACCGTTCGGCGCAATCGCGGTCCGTGCACTCGTTCACGCTCAAAATGACCGTACTCCCGTTGACGCGCGCCCTGACAACGGTGCATTCCCGCATGCCTGGTCCATCCTCGGCCCCGAGATACAGACGGGGGTACCGACAGATATTTTCCACCCGCTCCGTGTACGGCCGGACCTTCAGCTCGCCCCGGATGCCATGCGGCCTGACTATCGTGCCGATCAGGAGAAAGCGTTCGTTTCCCCCGCCGATCTTCACTGGATCACTCGATGATCTCAAGCCGGGTTCGTTTCCCGTCCCCGGCCAGCGAGGCGGCCAATACCGCTCGCATTGCACGAGCCGTCCGCCCCTGCTTGCCGATCACCTTGCCCAGATCCTCCTGGGCTACCCGCAACTCGAGGGTCACATTCTCGTCCTCTTCATGCAGGGTCACTGCAATCTGGTCGGGATGGTCGACCAGTTTGCCGGCGACAAACTCAATCAGTTCTTTCATTTACGCCGCAGCAACCGCTCCGGGAGCACATTTCCGGATCAGGCTTTCAACGGTTTCCGTCGGCTTCGCGCCTTTCTTGATCCAGCTCTCGAGTTTTTCATTGTCGAGAGTGATCGCGGCAGGATTCTGCATCGGATCGTAGGTGCCGACAATGTCGAGGAATTTGCCGTCGCGAGGGGCTTCGCTATCGGCAACGATGATGCGGTAATACGGTTGTTTTTTCCTGCCTTTCCTGGTCAAGCGAATACGAACTGCCATTGTCCTCTATCCTCCGGTGGATATCGTCCCGAAAGCACGCTTGCCGTGCCGGACGATGCTTAGTAATACAATCGAAATTAACGAATGAGTCCCTTGGGGAGTTTGCGGCGCTTCCCGCCGGTCATGATGCCTTTGCCTTTCAAATTCTTCATCATTTTCAGCATCATGGCGTAACTTTTTAAAACCCGGTTCACCTCGGCGACCGACGTACCCGAGCCCTTGGCGATCCGCAGCCTCCGGCTGGCGTCGATAATTCTATGATTGCGACGCTCCTTCAGGGTCATGGAGCGGATAATCGCCTCAGTTTTAACGAGTTCTTTCTCGTCGGGTTTGGGGGCATCCTTGATCTGCTTGAGCTTGTTGATCCCGGGGATCATGCCCATGATCTGCTCCAGGCTACCCATTTTCTTGATCTGCTGGATCTGGTCGAGAAAATCCTCCAGTGTGAAGGCATTTTTCTGGATTTTCCGGGCCAGCTGCTCGGCGTTCTTTTGGTCGACGACCGCTTCCGCCTTCTCGATCAGCGACAGAACGTCACCCATGCCGAGGATGCGGGATGCCACGCGATCCGGATGAAATACCTCCAGGGCCTCAACCGATTCGCCGACGCCCACAAACTTGATCGGCTTGCCGGTCACCTTCTTGACCGACAGGGCGGCGCCGCCACGGGCATCGCCTTCCATTTTGGTCAGGATAACGCCGGTGATTTCGAGTTCGGTGTTGAACTTGTCGGCAACGGTGACCGCATCTTGGCCGGTCATCGCGTCGGCGACGAACAGCACCTCGGTGAGAGGAACGGCCCGACCGATCTCCCGAAGCTCGTTCATGAGCGCATCGTCGACATGAAGGCGGCCAGCCGTGTCGATGATCACCGTGTCGAACGAACCGGCATTGGCCTCGGCAAAGGCTTTCCGGGCAATATCGACCGGATTCTGCTCGGTGGTCGATGCAAAAACGGGAACGCCGACCTGGCCACCGAGCACATGCAACTGCTCGATGGCGGCAGGGCGGTAGACGTCAGCTGGAACAAGCAGCGGGGTGCGGCCTTTTTCCTTGAGTTGCCGTGCCAGTTTGGCGGCGGTGGTGGTTTTGCCCGATCCCTGAAGCCCGGCCAACATAATGACCACCGGCTGTCGGCCATCCAGCTTGAGAGGTTGCGCCTGACTACCGAGCAACTCGACCAAATGGTCGTGCACCACCTTGACCACCTGCTGCCCCGGAGAGAGACTGGCAAGCACTTCCCGACCAATGGCCTTTTCGGTCGCCGAGGCAATAAACTCCTTGACTACGCCGAAATTGACATCCGCCTCAAGCAAGGCGGTGCGCACCTCACCCATGGCCTCCTGAATATTTTCTTCAGTCAGCCTGCCATGGCCGCGCAACTTCTTGAAAGCGCTCTCAAGACGGTCGGTTAAATTCTCAAACATGTTCCCCTACAAGGTTCAAACGCCATCAGCTGCCGATGCTTTGTCGAAACACGCCCCGCTTCGGTTCTCCGGACGGAAAATTTAGCTTAATACCCGACAAGGCTGATCTTGTCAAGCGAGAAGAAAACCATGGCGATGCGGGTGGTTATCGCGCAGCAAGTGTCTCGGCGACCTTGACAAGGCTTTCGGGCGTGTCCGCCTGCAAACAGGTAATGCCGGAATCCTTCGGCAGAATCTTCTTCATCATGCCGGTCAAGACGTTTTTCGGCCCCAATTCGACCATCACCTCGACCCCCTCCGCCACCATGCGTTCGACGATGGGAAGCCAGCATACCCTGGAGGCGATCTGCCTGGCCATGATCGCCTTTATGGCATCGGGTTCCTGTTCGCCTTCGCCGGTGACATTGAACAGCACCGGGATTGCCGGCCGCCGAAAGACGATACCGTCCATATACGAGGCAAAATCCGAGACCGCTCCCGCCACCAGCGAGCTGTGATTGGCAACGCTGACCTTGAGCGAAACCACCTTGGCTCCCTTGGCGGCGCACTGAGCACAAACGGCATCCAACCCGACGGTATCGCCGGAGAGCACGATCTGCGAGGCAGTATTGTGATTGGCGACGACCGCCACCCCGGGCCCAGTAAAATCGGCCAGAATGGCTTCGACCTCCTCGATGCCCAGGCCGACCACCGCACGCATGCCGCCGGGATGCAAGGCCCCTTCGCGCTCCATCAACTCGCCACGTTTCGTGACCAGGGCCAAGGTGTCCTCTAGCGTCAGCACTCCGGCCCCGTGCAGGGCGGAATACTCGCCCAGGCTGTGGCCGGCGAAAAAGGCCGGCGCAAAACCGGGGAGGAGTTTCTGCAACTGCTGCCAGCACAGCAGGTTGATCACGGTCAAGGCCGGTTGCAGATAGAGCACCCGGGTCAGGTCCTCCATGGGGCCGGAGAAACAGAGGTTGCGAATCGGGAAACCGGAGATTCGCTCGGCAAGATCCATCAGGGCGGCGGCATCCGGGTCGCGCTCGACGAACGCCTGCCCCATGCCGATAAATTGGGACCCTTGTCCCGGAAAAAGAATGGCTGTTTTTTTCATGTGATAAAAAGAAGAATGAAATTCAGACCTGTTCCGGGCGCTGCCGGTCGAACAGGAGATTGTGAACAATAAACAAGGTCACGCCGACGGTGATCGCGGCGTCGGCGATGTTGAAGGCCGGCCAATGGGACTGGCCGACATAGACGTCGAGGAAATCGACGACATAACCGAGTCGGACCCGGTCGATCAGGTTGCCGATAGCCCCGCCCGCGATCAGGGCAAAGGCCACCGAGTACAGGCGGCTGCGGCGGCCGTAGCTGCGCTGGGCGATCCAGATGATCGCCAGGGCGACGCAGGCGGCGCCGACAAAGAAGACCTGCCGCCACAGGGCGGGCTGGCCGGCCAATATACTGAAGGCGGCCCCGTTGTTGGTCAAATACGTCAAGTTGAAGAAATCGGGAATGACCACCTTACTCTCGTGCAGGGTAAAATGCCCGACAATCCAATACTTCGAAACCTGATCGGCACAGACGACCGCCAGGATGATGCTGAAAAAAGACACCATGACCGATCTCAGCCAGCCAACTGCCGGACCACGGCCGCACATCGCCCGCAAAGTGCGGGATGCCCGTCGTCCTTGCCCACCGTGGACGAAATGGTCCAGCAGCGCTCACATTTAGCCCCAGGCGCCGGCGCAACCGCGATCTCGACGCCGGCGAGCCCCTCCGCCTCGATAAAGGTCAGGCCGCTCTCCCCTTCGCCAACCAATCGCAGCCCGGAGACAATGCACAGCTCGCGCAACCGCTCCAAACTCTCGGCGACAAACTCTGCCCACTCGCCACCGACCCGCAACACCACCTCGGCATCGAGGGCTAAGCCGATCGCCTTGTCCTGGCGCGCTCCTTCCAATACCTTGGTGATGGCGCCACGCAGGGCAAGCAGCCGGTTCCAGCGCTCATCGAAGGTCTTGTCGCGCTCGATGTCGTCGACCTTGGCGAAATCGGCGAAAAAGATGGACCGTTCCAGCGGGGAATCCTGCTCCAGGTTGTGGAGATGTTCCCAGGCCTCGGCGGCGGTAAAACAGAGGATCGGCGCCATCAGCCGCAGCAACCCGTCGAGAATGCGGTAGATCACGGTTTGCGCGGCTCGCCTCTCAGGCCCATGCGGCAGCGAGCAGTACAGCCGGTCCTTGAGCACGTCCATATAAAGACTGGAAATCGTGGTGCCGCAGAAATTATGCAATCCGTGATATACGGCGTGGAACTCGTAACGCTCGTAGGCGCGGGTGACCCGCTCGCTCAACTCGGCGAACTTGCTTAAAGCCCAGCGGTCGATCTCCTGGAGCACCTCGGCGTCAACGCTGTCTTTCGCCGGGTCGAAGTCATAGAGATTGCTCAGCAGAAAACGCAGGGTGTTGCGCATCTTACGGTAGGCATCGGAGACATGTTTTAAAATCTCGTTCGAGACCTTGACGTCGTCCTGATAGTTTTCGCTGGCTACCCACAGGCGCAACACCTCGGCGCCGTACTGATCGATCACCTCCTGCGGGGCCACGACATTGCCCACCGATTTGGACATCTTCTTACCCTGGCCGTCGACCACATAGCCATGGGTGAGCACGCCCAGGTAGGGCGCGCGGCCGCGGGTGCCCACCGCGGTCAAGAGGGACGACTGGAACCAGCCGCGGTGCTGGTCGCTGCCCTCCAGGTAGAGATCAGCCGGCCAGCGCAGTTCGGGCCGCTCTTCGACCACCGCCGCATGGCTCACGCCGGAATCGAACCAGACATCGAGGATGTCGGACTCTTTGGCGAACTCCAGGCCACCGCAGATGCAGGCCACGCCTTCGGGCACGAAATCGCCGGCCTCGTGCTTGAACCAGGCATCCGCCCCCTCTTGCATGAACAGCTCGTCGATCCGGTCGCAGACCGCCTGGCTTTTCAGGATCTCGCCGCAGGCCATGCAGGTGAGCACGGTCACCGGCACGCCCCAGGAACGCTGCCGCGACAGGCACCAATCGGGCCGGGCCTCAACCATGCCATAAATGCGCTGTTGACCCCAGGCCGGGGTCCACTTGACCTCGTCGATCGCGGCCAGGGCCTTGGCGCGCAGATCGAGATTTTCCATGGAGATGAACCACTGGGCCGTGGCCCGGTACATCACCGGCTCCTTGCAGCGCCAGCAGTGCGGGTAACTATGACGGATCGCCGCTTCCTTGACCAAGGAGCCGGCGGCGGCCATATCGGCAACGATTTGGCGATTCACCTGGGGAATCTGCTGACCGGCGTACTTGCCGGCTTCCGCCGTGTACCGGCCGGCATCGTCCACCGGCGAGAGGATGTCGAGGCCGTAGCGCAAACCGGTGAGGTAGTCGTCGGCACCGTGACCGGGCGCGGTATGCACGCAGCCGGTACCGGAATCGGCGGTGACGTAATCGGCCAGGACCAGCAGGGAGTCGCGCTCCATGAACGGATGGCGGCAGTGCTTGCCCTCCAGGACGGATGCGGAAAAGGTGGCGACGATTGCGTACCCCTCAATGCCGAATTGCGCCATGCAGGGAGCTACCAGTTCCTTGGCCAAAATCCAGATCTCGTCGCCCACCGCCACAGCCGCGTATTCGAAATCGGGATGAAAGGCGATGGCCAGGTTGGCGGGCAAGGTCCAGGGCGTGGTGGTCCAGATGAGCACAGAAACCTTGCGGCGGGCGAGTTCGGGGACCGCCTCGCCGAGATCGTCGGCCAGCGGAAATTTGACATACACCGAAGGCGAGGTGTGATCGGCGTAGTCGACCTCGGCCTCGGCCAGGGCCGTGCCGCAGGTGGCGCACCAATAGACCGGTTTCTTGGAGCGGACCACCGCGCCGGAGAGCAGGAACTTGTTGAACTCCCTGGCGATGATCGCCTCGTAGGGATAGTTCATGGTCAGGTACGGATTGCCCCAGTCGCCTATAACTCCCAGCCGCTTGAACTGCTCGCGCTGGGTCTTGATCCATTTCTCGGCGTAGCTGCGGCAGGCGTTTCGTTTCCCCAGGGTGGATATCGTTTGCTTCTTGGCGCCCAACTCCAGGTCGACATTATGCTCGATGGGCAGGCCGTGGCAGTCCCAACCAGGGATATAGGGAGCATTGAAACCGGCCATCCGCTTGGAGCGGAGAATAATGTCCTTGAGCACCTTGTTGAAGGCCGTGCCCAGATGGATGTTGCCGTTGGCGTAGGGAGGGCCATCGTGGAGGATGAACAGCGGCCGTCCGGCGCATGCCTCCTGCACCTTCTCGTACAGATTCTCCTTTTCCCATCGCTTGAGCACCATCGGCTCGCGCTGGGTGAGGTTGGCCTTCATCTTAAACTTGGTTTGCGGCAGGTTCAGCGATTCCCTATAATCCATCGTTCTTCTCAATCTATCGAAAAAAAATTAGCCGGCGGTTGAACACGAAAATGCAGATTTTACCAAGCACGCTTGAATGTGCAAGGGAAAAGGCGGAAAGAGCGGCGGCGGGCGAGGGGAAAGCGGAGGCGTGGACCTGCGCAGGCAATCTTCGTATTGGACTTCCCTGCTTGTCTTTTTTTGCTGTCGGTGTATGTTGGTGACCTGCAAGGGGAAGTGCACCCCACCCGACCGACCCTCAAGCCCTGTGGAGCCGCATCAGTGAAACCCAAGCAAACACCCTTTGTCTGTGCGATCTGCGACCGCCCGCAACAGCAAGAGCAAGCCGACGGACTCTGCCACTACTGCGAAACGCTCGCCCATGCGGTGCAAGAACAGCCCGAGGTGGTGCGGGAGTTGTGGCTGCGGTACCAGAACGAAGCGATCCTGCCCGAGGCATCCCCCCGGGCGATCGAAAGCGAAGCGGAATTGCCCGAGGTCCTGGACGGCAAGCGCTATCGGACCATCGATCGCGATCGCAACAAGTGGTATCTCTCAGTCAGCGAGGTCAACGGCAAACCGGTGGAGGTCTTTGCCTCGACCGCCTTCGACCGCGATCACGAGCTGCAGGCCCGCATAGCCAACCTGACCACGATCACCCGCCTGATCTCGCTCATCCTCAGGCATATTTTCCTCGGCGAACCCCTGACCTTCGAAAAATGCCTCAAGCAGATCCAGCGCAGCTCCCGGCAGAAGAACGATCTCCCCGACATGCTCTATGGCGTCCTGAGCCGCTATAAATAAGGCTCGAACGGTCGCTTTGCACCCCCGCCCGAATCGTCCAGACAGCCGATCTTTACGAATGAGGGGATCGCGACAACTCGCGCCCCCCAATCGACGCTCCCCTCGTCTCCCTCAGAGCTTTTCCATGAACTTGCGTGGATCGATGACAAAACGCTCATGCCGGCCCCGGCCGATTTCCCCCTTTTCGTCGTAGGCTACAAGCTCGAAAACCAACCGACGACGATCGACCTCGACCAGGGTCGATTCACAAGTCACCTTCATGCCGATCGGAGTCGCCTTGCTGTGGGTGATATCCACCTTGATGCCCACCGTGCCGTGCCCTTCGGGCAGATAGGGCAGTACCGATGTTAGGCAGGTTTTTTCCATGAGGGCGACCATCGCCGGGGTGGCGTAGACCTCGACCAGACCGCTGCCGTAGCGAGCGGCGGTATCTTCGAACCGCACCACCAATTCTTGTTTGCCTTTGACTCCAATGGGTATCTGCATCTCCATGCTTGCTGCTCTCCTTGCCGCTGGCATAAGCTTTTGGACCGGTCATCCCTCCATGATCCCGAAAGCCACAGACGAACAACCTGAAAAATACGTGAATTTAGGCTTATAACAGCAGAAAAGCGGCTCGTCAAGAGACAAAACCGCTCAAACAACGGCCCGAAGCCGTATGTATCGCCGCCGATTCAGGCCACCAGATCCACCTGCTGCATCGTGCCAACGCCCCCCTCTTCAAAAAGAAAGAGCCCGGAGGATCGAACCTCGCCTTGCAGGGTGTTGGCGCTGTCCTTGATACTGAAAGGGGTAGCCGTTCGGCCGAGATAGATGGCACCGACGCCCTGTTCTTGCAGGGTGAGCAAGCGATCCTCGCCCGTGGCGGTTTTCATCCAGATCCGCAGACGAGAGAAGATGTCGTCGTTCTCGTCGATCCAACCGTTGCCGTCGCCGTCATGGGCGGCAAGGTCGGCAAAGCCATCGCCGCTGAGGGCGCCGAACAGTTCGCTGCCGTTGTTGACAACCCCATCGCCGTTACTGTCCAGGGCAAGAAATCCCGAATCCGGCCCGACAAAAGCGATACGTTCGCCTGCGCCGTCGGCATCGATATCGAAGGCGAAGGTGTTCTGCGTCAACTGGGCCGCCGTCCCGTTGAAATTGAGCACCAACGGATCCTTGAGCACCCGGTCGCCGATTTGCACAGTCTCCTCGAACACAGAGGCAAAGCTCCGGCTCATGTTCAACTCCACCCCGATCTCGATGTGCTGGCCGTCGGCGGTCACCACCACGCCTTGGGCTCTAAACTGTGTGGACTCGGATTCGTGGTGGATTTCGCGGTACTCGTAGCGCAAACCCCATCCCCGATTGCCCTGCACGTCCTGCTCCTGCGCCTCGGCGGTAACCGTCGCGTCCGGCGTAGTTTGGTCCGGCACGGATGGAGGTTGGTAGAGTTTGAATTTTCGTCCGGTGAGTTTCTCGAACAGGGCCCTAAGTATCCGCAGATTGAGGTCCGCCAACTCCTCCTCGCCTTGCTCCGTCTCGGTCTCGGCCGTTGCCGGAACCCCTGCGGCCGCCCGCTGCTGGGCCGCCTCGGAGAGGGAGACCTTGGCCGCCTCCCGGGCAAGCTTATCGGCATGGTGTTTGAGTTCCTTCCCTGCACCGTTTATCCGTTCGGCACGGACCGATTCCTTGCCCTGCTTCCAAACGGTAAGCGATTCCTGACGTTCGTTGAATTCGGTGGCGGTATGCGAACTGGCGAGTCGAATGGCGGATTCCGCGATCTTCATGATGTCCCTTCCCTGGTTCTCATTGTTTGGGCGTGCGATCGAGGCGCTGTTTCGTCCCTGAACAGAGACCTCGCTCTTTTCGTCTTTTCGACAGGGCGCGGCGAAACCTTTAGCTGGAAGTACAGGTATCTTGTGGAATCGAAGATTCTATGCTACAGTGTGCCCAATTTTTTTGAATATACAGGTGGCAATCCGGTCAACAGAGAAACACAACCGTTCGGTATCATTCGTCATCCGCGCAATTGCCTCGCTATTGTCTTCCTTGACTTCCGAAAAGGGTATATCGGTCTTTCGACACCGACTCCGAGAAAAACCACGGTCCCATGCCAACGCACAGCCCCTCCCTCGATCAGGAAGACATCTCGGCGACTCAAGCCGGCACCCTCAGCTCTCTCTATTCTTTCCTGGCGCTGACCATGCGCTATCCGGACCCCGCCTTCTGCAACGATTCCTTGTTCTACGCCCTTGAGTCGCTGCTCGCCTCGCTGGACTGGCAGCGGGAACTTGCAGAAATTCGCGCATGGCGAGCGCAAACCCCCGATCCGCTCGACGAGCTCCGAACCGAATACACCCGACTGTTCATCACCGCCTCACCCCGAACAACCATTCCGCCCTATGCCTCGGTCTACCTGGACGGTGACGGCACCCTCCATGGCCGGACCACCGAACGGACCAGGGATTTTTACCGCGAGCGGGGCTTCGACCTGGCCGACGACAGCGAACCGGCCGATCACATCCGCTTCGAACTCGATTTTTTGGCAGCCCTGGCCGCTGAAGCCCGGTTTGACGACGAAGACCTCTTTCTCCAAACCCTTTTCCGGCCGTGGTTTGTCCGTTTTCAGGAAAAATATTTGCAAGAAGCTCGACATCCATTTTACAACGTGTCGATACAGTTAATCGATTTTTTCACCAAGGAGGAACAGTAAATGGCAATGAACCTTACCAGGCGGAATTTCCTCAAAGCCGCCTCGATTGCCGCTGCGTCCGTGCCGCTGTCCAAGGTGACGGCACAAGCGGAATCAGGAGTTGTCAAAACACCCCTGGTTGCTCCAGGGACTTTTAAAAATACCCAAACAGCGGTCGGCGGTGTCTGCGAGATGTGTTTCTGGCGGTGCCAACTGGTCGGCAAGATTCGCGATGGCCGCCTGATCAAGCTGGAAGGCAATCCGAAATCCATCGATAACGGTGTCTCCATCTGCGCCCGCGGCAACGCCGGCGTCAAACTGCTCTACGATCCGGACCGCCTCAAATACCCGCTGAAAAACGTGGGCAAGCGCGGTGCGCCCAAGTGGCAGCGGATCTCCTGGGAAGAGGCGCTCGACACCTGCGGCAGCAAATTGAAAGAGATTCAAGACAAGTATGGCGCCAAGGGGATCGCCATGTTCCCGCACGGCTCCACCGCCACCTATCCCATGAGTTTCCTGGAAAACACGGTGGGCACACACAACGTCTCCGAGGCCTCGTTCTTCCAGTGCCGCGGTATCCGCGATACCGCCTATATTGCCACCATCGACCTGCCGCCCAATGAAAATGTCGATATGGCCAACAGCAAGGTCATCTTTTTGATCGGCTGCCACTTCGGCGAAAACATTCATGTCTCCCACGTCAAACAGTACTTGAAGGGATTGGAAAACGGCGCGAAACTGATCGTGGTCGATCCCCGCTACTCGGCCTCGGCTGCCAAATCGCACATCTGGGTCCAAATCCGTCCCGGCACCGATACCGCCTTCCTGCTGGCGATCATGAACTACCTGATCCAAAATAAGAAATACAACGCCGATTTCGTCGAGGAATACGGCGAGGGCTTCGGCAAGATGGCCGAGGGGATCAAGGGCTGGACGCTTGAAAAAGCAGCCCAGGAATGCGACGTTCCCGCTGCCCAGATCAAGGAGGTGGCCGAGTTGCTGGCTGCCAACATGCCCAATGTTGCCATTCATCCCGGTCGCCATGTGTCCTGGTACGGCAACGATTTCCAGCGTCAGCGCGCCTTGGCCTGCTTGACCGGCGTCCTCGGCGCCTTTGGTGTCAAGGGTGGTTTTGTCCAACCCAAGGGTCCCAAGGGACTGGGCAAGGTTGGCTGGCCCAAGGGCGAGCATCACGAAGAAAGCCTGCGGGAAATGAAGGATGTCCACCATTACTCACCTCCCGGCACCCCGACCGACCTGATCCGCGACACTGCCATCACCGGCAAGCCCTATCCGATCAAGGGTTGCGTCATCTGGGGCCAGAACCCGATCCAGACCATCCCCAACCAGGAAAAAACGATCAAGATGCTGGAGCAGATGGACTTCGTCATGTGCGTCGATGTCATGCCCACCGACATCACCATGTTTGCCGACATCCTCTTGCCCGACACCTGCTACCTGGAACGCTACGACATGATCAAGACCGGCACCCAATGGGACCTCGCCGCCGAGCATCAGCAGTACATCGCTCCGCGCATGCCCCTGGTGGCGCCTGGATTCGAACGTAAGGAAAGCATCTACATCACCAACGAGATCGCCAAGCGCATGGGCTACGGCGACAAAATTCCGGTGCAGACCTCGGAAGAGGCCATCAACAAGATGCTGGCCGGAGCCGGGCTGTCCATCGAGAAAATTAAGGCCGAGGACGGTATCCACATCCAGCCGGGCAAGGATCCTTATGGCGAGATGGAACTGACCGTCAACTTCTACAACGAGGAGATTGAGGAGAACGGCTATCCGGGTATCCCCACCTACATTCCGGTGGAACGCGCCCCTGAAGGGTACATGCGGCTGCTTTACGGCCGCTCGCCTCTCCACACCTTCAACCGCAGCCAAAACAATGCCTGGCTGATGGCGGAGAGCAACGACAGCCCCGTCTGGGTCAACGACAAGGTTGCCGCCAAACTCGGCCTCAAGGAGGGCGACACCATTGCCCTGATCAACCAGGATGGCGTCAAATCGCGCACCACCACCAAGATCAAGGTCACGCCCGGTATCCGTCAGGACTGCGTCTACATGTATCACGGATTCGGCTCGATGAATCCGGAACTGACCGTCGGTTATAACAAGGGCATCGACGACCAGAGCCTGATCACCAAGTTGGCGGTCGATCCGGAAACCGGCGCCCACGGCATGCGCAACAACTTTGTCAAAATCGTGAAAGTGAGCTGAGCCTGGGGTCTCCCAGCCGCGACCACCTCTGAAGGAGAGTCTTTATGCAATATGGCATGATTATCGATGTCGACAGGTGCGTGGGCTGCCATGCCTGCGTTATCGCCTGCAAAGCCGAGTGGGAAGTGCCTGCTCAATTTAACCGCAACTGGGTGCACCGCCTTGGACCGAGCGTCACCGCGACCGGCATGGCCGCCACCTACTATCCCGGTCTCTGCAACCATTGCAAAACCCCGCCTTGCGTCCCGGTCTGCCCGGCCGATCCGGTCAACATGACCTTCAAGGATGCCAAGACCGGCAAGACGGTCACCATGGAGGTGGCCGCCACCTGGAAAGATCCGTTCAACGGCACTGTCCAGGTCGACCGCGAGCGCTGCATCGGCTGCGGCGCCTGTCGTGACGCCTGTCCCTACAACGCCCGCTATGTCGACGAGGCGCTCAAGGACGACAACAGTCTTGGCAAGGTCGACAAGTGCACCTACTGCATGCCGCGTGTCGCCGAAGGGCTGGAGCCGGCCTGCGTGCAAACCTGCCTGGCTCGCGCCCGTATTTTCGGCGATCTCGACGATCCTAATTCCGAGGTGGCGAAGTATGTGCAAAAAGGCGCGGTCGGCCTGACCTCCAAGGCAGTGCAGATCGGGCCCAACGGCATGTATTTTGGCAGCAAGAAAGGCGACATGGAACTGTTGATGCAGGCAGCTCCCCAGGAGATGCCGAAGGTTTCGCTGCGACGTGGCCAGCTTGCCAAGATGTCACTCGTGGCCAAGAACCAGATCAAGGATCTCGGACTTCTCGGCCTGGCGGGCGGCCTGCTTGTCAAGTCCATGCACGATCGGGACAAGTAACCCATCCCCCCAATCCAGCACGATCCAACCCCTGTCGCTCGTCGGAGCGACAGGGGTTTTTTAGTTTCGCACCACTGCTCCGCAAGAACGGCACTGCGTTTTCCAGGTATGACTTTTCAATGCAATCCTGCTACAATGCGGCATCTTTTGCAATCGAGAGGATTCTTCGCTTGTGTTCCGGCGGAAATCGACCGAAGAACGGATATGGAAAAAGCACCCAGCACCCAAAGCAGTCCGAGCACCGAGGAACAGCCGGTCGCGCCCGTTCCGGAAGAACCGGCGGCGCAACCGCCCCTCCCCCCGCCGACCTGGCAGAACACCACCCAACCGGTCTTCGTGGTCGAGGATTCCTTCTACCGCTCGCGCACCCCTCCCCGGCCGGTGCACTGGTCCATCGCCTGGTCGGACCTGATGATGACCATGTTCATCCTCTTTCTCACCCTTTTTGCCCATCTGCGCACGCATCAGGAGATCCTCGCCCACGGCAAACCCAATCGGATTGCCGACGAAACCATCCCGGTCCACTCGGACTCGGCCCCATCCTCGCTGGTCTTCCACCCGATCTCGCAGGATATCTCCCTAAAAACAGGGGACAATCTGCAAGAAGTCGCAACGCCCCAACGGGAGCAGCCGGGAGCGGACATCCTCATTCGCAACCGCATGACGGAAGAGCCACCCAAGCCGGAGTCCGTGACGCCCATTCCGGAGGTCGCCCCGAAAACACCCCCTACCTTAACCGAGCCGAGTCAGGCAACCCAGCAGCCGCCGGCGGCGACCTCGCCTGACCAAACAGTGCAGGAGGAGGTGAACACCCGCATCTACGACCTCTCCAAGAGTACCCTGGCCAACGAGAAGCTCGAACAGTTCGCTTCGGTCGAACTGGTGCCGGACAAAACCGTGCGCCTTATCCTGACCGGCGATCTGCTCTTTGCCTCCGGCCAGGCGGAACTGACGCCCGCGGCCATCGCCTCGCTGAAGAAACTCTCCGGCGTCATTCAAAAAACTCCCTACATGATCAACGTAGTCGGCCACACCGACGACCGCCCGGTCAAGAACTCGCGCTTTCCCTCCAACTGGGAACTGTCGCTGGCCCGCGCCGGTCGGGTCGCCCGTTTTCTCATCGAAGAGACCAAGCTGCCGGCCACCCAGTTCAGCGTCTCCGGTTACAGCTCATTCCGGCCGCTGCACCCCAATACCAGCGAGGAAAACCGCAAAGTCAATCGGCGGGTGGAAATCGTGCTGTCCAAGGAACTGCCGCAGGCACAGGCGGCCACGCCCTCCAATCTTCACTAACGGAAGTGCCCACACATGAAACAACGGAACCTGATTGGCCTGCTTCTCTGTGCCCTGCTCTTTTTCGGCGGTTTTCTCTTCAAGGGCAATCTGACGTTTTATTTTAATATTGCCAGCCTAATGATCGTGGCCGGCGGCAGCGCCACTGCCGCGCTGCTCAGCTTTCAACTCGAACGGCTGCGCATCGTCCTGCGCGTGGTACGGGCCTCCTATCGCACTCAATTGAAATCCGAAGCCGAGATTGTCGATATCCTCATCGACCTGGCGATCAAATCGCGGATGGAAGGCATTCTCTCCCTGCAAAAGGACGAAAACGAAACCTCGGTGCATTTCCTCCGCCGGGGATTGGGCTGCCTGGTGGATAACTACGAGCCGCAGCAGATTCGCGACATCCTCAACACCGAGATGTATTTCTTCAAACTGCGTCGGGAGGACAGCGAACGGGTGCTGCGCACCATCGCCGATTTCTGCCCGGCATTCGGTATCGTCGGTTCGGTGGCTGGCCTGATCCCCATGCTGGCGGGCATCGACGATACCGGCATCATCCTCAAGACCGTGCCCCTGGCCCTGACCTCGATCCTCTATGGCCTGATCCTCGCCAACTTCTTTTTCATCCCCTTTGCCGCCAACCTGCGCGAACGCACCAACCAGGAACTGTTGTTGCAAAAGATCATCATGGAGGGTGTCCTCGCCATTCAGAGCGAACTCAATCCCACCGTGCTGCGCACCAAGCTGCTCTCCTTCCTCACCCCATCGGACCGCAAGGACGATCTCGTGCCGCTCTCCCGCATCCAGGAACGATTCCATATCGGGGTCGACGACCGCTTCGGACTCGACGACCGGGAGGACCGCCCCGGACCGGCCGCCTTCTAACCCTCTTTTCAACCAGGAACCTCTCCTGAAAATCAGGGTGCAAAAACCCGCCGGTGATGTACTATACGACCGGATCGGCACGATGCGCCTTGCCGATATTTCCAGGTAACATGCTCTTTTCATTCGAAAAAGATACAACGAGGTTTCCGATGCGCTTCTCCGTTCTCTCTGCCCTGCTCGGCTGTTGCCTGCTCTGCGGCTGCGGCCCCACAACGGTCAATTCACTGGTCAAGGAACACGGCGCCAAGCAGATGACCGGCCAGGAGATCCTCCAGTTGGTCAAGGGCAACACCCTCTTTCTCCACTCCTTCAACGAGGATGTGCGCCTCTACTTCGACCCTTCTGGCAAGGTCTACGCCAGGGACACCGGTACGGACAAGGACAAGGGAAGCTGGGATGTCAGCGAGGGCGGCGAACTCTGTTTCCGCATGGATAAATGGTGGTATGGTGACCTGCGCTGTTTCACGGTCTTGCACATCGGCGACCAGGACAAGGTGCGGCTGGCTAGCGGCAGCGGCGTCTTGCAGTTTTCGGCGGAACAGGAGCGGGGCGACAGCAAAAGATTGTACAGTGCGGCCGACCAGAAAAAGAAGAGTGCGCGCCGCTCGATCCGGGACGAGGCAAAGGATACCCCAGCCAAGGCAGGCCAACCCGCCGTCACCGAGACACGGCCGCGCAGCGAGCATCAAGAGAAGGATGCCAGCGCCACGGTCGAATATATGGCCCAGGATTGTCCGGGCTGCAACCTGGCCGGAGCCGACCTCGGCAAGGCCGACCTGATCAACGCCAAACTGGCCGGGGCCGATCTGCACGGCGCCAACCTGAGCATGGCCAACCTGCGTCGCGCCGATTTGCAGAAAGCGAACCTGAAGGAAGCGATCCTGACCTACGCCAACCTGCCCGGCGCCGATCTGCGCGGGGCCGACCTGCGGGGCGCCAAACTCAAGGGCGCCAACCTGATCAAGGCCGACCTCACCGGGGCCAAGCTCGACGGGGCGGATTTCACCGAGGTGTTGAAAGAAGGGGCGAAGGGGTTGAAGTGAGGGAGTTAGGAGTAAGGAGAAAAAACCTTGGCGGAAGAGTCCAAGGCTCATTGCGTTGTCATTCCGAACGGATGTGAGGAATCCCGAGATTTCTCCCGTTGGTCGATATGACAGATCAGAGCCGGACAGCATTCCACGCACCCTTCTCACACTATCAACTAAAACTCTGATAAACAGAAAACTGCTCGCCCCGCCGAGTGTTCTTTTACATGCAAGCAGTCTATCCGGGGATGATGGTGCCCTTGCAGCTAAGCCGGGCGGCGGGGTGCGGAACCGGGACAAAGGGGCGAACCGTTTGAGCGCAGCGAGTTCTTGCCCCGTCGGTTTCGCACGCTGACAACCGGGCTGGCTCAGCGGCCGGGCGGCCCTTTCTTTAGTGGTGTGGCGCAGCCCACACGACGGGTTCTTTTCTTTGGGCACGCAAAGGAAAAGAACGCCTCTCCTTAAGGGAGACAGTAAATTGGGTTGAACGTAGGTTGGACTGAGCGGAGCAAAGCCCAACATGCAGCGGGCTGGATTGAGCCGTTGGGCTTCCTTCGTCAGCCCAACCTACGGGCTGCCGGGGATTACAGAACTAAATTTCAAGATGCCCATAAGTCGAATAAAATTTCAATATCATTGGAGATTAATGATGAATTTTAAATTATGTGTAATTTTATTTTTAACCATTTTATCTGCAAATGAAATTTTAGCTGGTGATTCCACTAAATCAGGTCAAGGCAAAAGTGACGCGACCATTGACAACGCGATCGAGTGTGTAAGAGAAAAAGATGGAGACGGAATTGGCTGTTATGATATCAATGACTTACTGAAAAATGATATTGAATTTAAAAAAGAATATTCTAATTTTTGGAAATCTCTAGGGTTTAAAGTGAATAACGTTTTAGATCTTTATGAACAATTCAAAATTGTTAGCATTTGTAATGATGAATATATATATATTGACACATGGTGCAAATATGATCAATGTTATAATAAATATAAAATTAACAAAGCTTATCTACTTTACAGAATAAGAGATAAAAAAATTATTGGAATAGTTAAAAATATCGATAATAATATTGCCATTAGCGAAGGTATCAGCGAAATTGAAAATAATTATTTAAGAGAATTGTATAATAAAAATGGATATACAAAATCAATATCACCTAATAAATATGTGTGTCAATCAGATGTTCAAGCGAGTTTAGAGGAGAAACTATTGCATGCATTAGAGTATCAAAAATCTAATGTGCCGTTAAATGCTGGAACGTATGACAGCAAAAACAAAAATATCGTTGTCTTTCCGGCTAAAGTAAATGATGAAGGTAAAATTTGTAGAAATTATAAAATAATAAATAGCAAAAATGGAACTGTCTCTACATCGGGAACTGCCTGTCGTAGCGATAAATTAGATTGGTATAGTGTCGATGATGAGTAGGTAGACTTACCCTTAGAGGACCTTAAAAATTCGCTTGTTAAAACCGGCAGCTTTGATCGGTAATTTGTTCAAAAAGATCATGCTCTTCTGGCTTTCATTCCGATCAGTTTTGCCCTCTGACAGCGCTTCACTCAGCGCTCGATGGCGTTCTTTTGCCATTTTGCTGCCTCTTGGGCGCACTTCACCTGCTTGTCGCCAGATACATCTTTATCCGACCAATGTTGAACGCCAGATTGCGCAAACTGTTTTTACTCGGACTCTGGCTATGCCGACCCTACACGACGGCAAATTACCCGCTCACTGAGCCTGTATTCCAAAGTTGCGCTCGACCCTCCATGCATTCTGCAACCTAACACGTTATAAATTAAACCACCAAAGCCCCATGCCCACACCCTTCACCCATCTCCACGTCCATACCCAATACTCCATGCTCGATGGCGCCATCCGCGTCTCCGATCTGATTGAGGCAACGCAAAACTTCGGCATGGACGCAGTGGCCGTCACCGATCACGGCGCCATGTACGGTGCCCTGGAGTTCTACGAAAAGGCCAAGAAGGCCGGGATCAAACCCCTGGTCGGCTGCGAGTTCTATGTGGCGGAGAACGGCATGCATCTCCATGACCGGAGCGGCGGCCACAACTTCCATCTTGTTGCCCTGGCCATGGATGAAACCGGCTACCGCAACCTGATGAAACTCGCTTCCCTGGCCCAGACGCAAGGGTTCTACTACCGGCCGCGCATCGACCGCCAGACCCTCTATCAGCACCAGGAAGGGCTGATCGTGCTCACCGCCTGCCTCAAGGGAGAGATCCCCTGGCGGCTGACCCACAACGACCCCAAGGGTGCCCGCGCCCGCGCCCTGGAAATGCAGAAGGTCTTCGGCGACCGGTTGTATCTCGAAATCCAGGAAAACGGCCTCGTCGAACAGACCGTGGCCAACCAGGGACTGATGGCCCTGGCCGACGAGTTGGGCATCAAACTAGTGGCCACTAACGACTGCCACTATCTGACCAAGGAGGAATCCTACGCCCACGAGGTGCTGCTCTCCATCCAGACCGGCAAGACCATCAACGACCCCAACCGGTTCCGCTTCAACACCGACCAGCTGTACTTCAAATCCGGCGACGAGATGGCCGCCCAGTTCGGCTATTGCCCGCAGGCCCTGAGCAACACCTTGGAGGTGGCCGAACGCTGTAACCTCGATCTGAAATTCGGCGATCACCATTTCCCCATCTTCCCGGTCAAGGAAGGGGAAACCCTGGAAACGGTCTTTGCCCAGGCCTGTTGGGATGGCTTCAAGGAACGGCTCGATCACATGCGCGAACTGGAGCCGGTGAGCGCCGAGACCGAGAAAGTGTACCGCGACCGGTTGACCCTTGAGGTTGATGTGATCCAACAGATGGGCTTCTCCGGCTACTTTCTGATTGTTGCCGACTTCATCAACTGGGCCAAGCGGCAGAAGATTCCGGTGGGACCGGGCCGTGGCTCAGGCGCCGGCAGCCTGGCCGCCTACTGCATGGCGATCACCGATATCGATCCCATTCCCTACGGTCTGCTGTTCGAGCGATTCCTCAACATCGAACGGGTGTCCATGCCCGACTTCGACATCGACTTCTGCAAGGACCGGCGCGACGAGGTGCTCGACTACGTCCGCCAGCGCTACGGCGGCGACGAACATGTCGCCCAAATCGTGGCCTATGGATCGATGAAGGCGCGGGCGGTGCTCCGCGACGTCGGCCGGGTGCTGGATATTCCCCTGCCGGTGGTGGACCGGATCGCCAAGCTGGTGCCCGAGGAACTGAAAATCACCCTGAAAAAGGCGATCGACAAGGAACCTCGCCTGCGCGAGGCCATGAAGGACGACGAGGTCCGTGAGTTGTTGACCATCTCCCAGACCCTGGAGGGCTTGGCCCGGCACAAGTCGACACATGCCGCCGGCGTGGTCATCTCACCGACGCCGATGGTCGACTTCCTGCCGGTGTGCATCGGCCCCAACAAGGAAATCCTCACCCAGTACGACATGAAGTACACCGAGAAGACCGGACTGATCAAGTTCGACTTCCTCGGCCTGAAAACCCTGACCGTGATCGACCGGGCACTGAAACTGATTGCCTTCGACCTCGGTACCGAGGTCGATCTGCGCAAGATCCCGATGAACGATCCCAAGACCTATGCGCTGCTCTGTCGCGGCGACAGTCTGGGGGTCTTCCAATTGGAAAGCGACGGCATGCGGGAGCTGTTGATCAAGATGCAGCCCGAGCAGTTCTCCGATCTGATCGCCCTGGTGGCCCTCTACCGGCCAGGCCCTCTCGACTCGGGCATGGTCGACACCTTTGTCGAGACCAAGCACGGCCGCAAGCCCGCCGATTACCCGCTACCGCAGATCAAGTCGGTGCTTCAGGAGACCTACGGGGTCATCGTCTACCAGGAGCAGGTGATGAAGATCTCCAACATCCTGGCCGGCTATAGCCTGGGCGACGCCGACATCCTCCGCCGGGCCATGGGCAAAAAGATCCCCGAAGTCATGGAGAAGGAGCGCGGCAAGTTCATGGCCGGGGCCAAGGTCAACAACATCCCCGAGGACAAGGCCAAGTACATCTTCGACCTGATGGCCAAGTTCGCCGGTTACGGCTTCAACAAGTCGCACTCGGCCGCCTATGCCCTGATCGCCTACCAGACCGCCTACCTCAAGGCCCACTACCCGGCCCAGTTCCTGGCCGCCCTGCTCTCCTGCGACGTCGAGAACACCGACAAGGTGGTCAAGTACATCAGCGAGTGCCGCCAGGTAAAGATCGAGGTCCTGCCTCCGGACATCAACGAATCGTTCAACGACTTCACGGTCGTCAACGACCGGATCCGATTCGGGCTCGCGGCGGTGAAGAATGTGGGCGGCGCGGCCCTGGACTCCATCCTCGCCGAGCGCGAGTCCGGCGGCATCTACCAATCGCTGGCCGATTTCTGCAGCCGCATCGACTCGTCCAAGGTCAACCGCAAGGTGATCGAGAGCCTGATCAAGGCCGGGGCCTTCGACTCGCTCAATCAAAACCGCAAACAGTACATGGAAGTGCTCGATCAGTGCATCGAACGGGCCAAAGCGGTGCAGCGCGACCGGATGAGCGGCCAGATGAACCTCTTCGCCATCGGCCAGCCGGCGGCCAAGCAAAACGGGACGGTGGAGGTCGAACTGCCGGAGATCGAGGATTGGCCCAACCTGGAACGGTTGGCCTTCGAGAAGGAAACGGTCGGCTTCTTCCTCACCGGCCATCCGCTGGAAGGGGTCATGGAGGACTTGCGGCGGGTGGTGGACACCGACATCGCCGGGGCCGAGAAGCTGCGCGACGGCGAGATGGTGCGCATTGGCGGCCTCTTGGCCGGGTATAAGGAGCACAAGTCAAAAAAGGGCGAGCGCATGGCCTTCACCGTGCTTGAGGACATGAGTTCCAGCATCGAGGTGATCGTGTTTCCCTCCACCTTTGCCGAATGCGACCAACTGCTGACCAGCGACCGACCGCTGATTGTGCTCGGCACGGTGCAGCAGGGGGAACGGGGAGCCAAAATCGTGGCCCAGGAAGTCAAGGGGTTGGCCGAAACCCTGGAGCAGTACACCGAACGGGCGGTGATCACCCTGCGGGCGGGCTCGACCTCCCGTCAGCACATGCTGGAACTGAAGGAGTTGCTCTACCAACACCACGGCGCCACACCGGTGTTGCTCACCCTCCACTTCGACAACCGGGGCGAGGTCGACATCCAGGTGCTCAAGGACATGGCCATCCGTCCCTCCACTGATCTTTTCCACCAGATCACCAGGCTCTGCGGTTCCCGCTCGCTCAAGGTGCAAATGCGCAAGCCCGAGGTGCCGCAACGCCGTAATGGCAATGGCAACGGCCGTGGCAGCCATTGATCGACGGTTTCCGAGGCAAAAAAAAAAGCGGGCCATCGAAAAGATGGTCCGCTTTTTTGTAAAACCGTCGCACCTGGGGGCCGGATCGATCACCCGGCTCCCGCCGCTTCAGGCATTTTCAAAAATCTCGTACTGGGTCGGCGCTCCGAGCAGTTTGTCGATCTGTTCCTGCACCTCGATCCGCTCTTTGCTGAGCGTCCACGCCCGCCAATCGTCGATGGATTGCCAGGTGCTGATAACCATGCTCACGCCGGGTTCGTCGAGCCGGGTAAAGGTTTCCCCCGAAATGTAGCCCTTTTGGTTGAGGGTCATGGCCCTCATCCTCCGCAGCAGGGCTTCGAGTTCCGGAGCTTGCTTGTCCGCGACCTTTCGTTTGATCAATACTTTGACAGCCATGTGTTCCTCCTCTCGTGTTGATGTAAGTGATTGAGACATACATAACAACCAGACAGCGAACAACGTCTTACGTTTTCACTATATACATTCGCTTTGCATGACGCAAAGGATTGTAAGGGATGGCGAGCAAAAAGGTCTCTTGGGTGCGGCGAAAAAAAGCCCGCTCTCCGACAATCTCGGACGGACAACGGGCTTCGGGAAAACAGGATCAATACACCTTCAGCTTGCCTCCGGTTCCGTGCCCCTGGGGTCCGGCGGCATCCTGAGGCCGATAATTCTTGGTGGCTTTGACCAGATTGTTGAAGGCATCGGTCATGGCCGCGACAATAACCTTGCCTTCCGGGGTCCTCTGATACGCCGACAACGCGCCGCCGGCACCGCCGCCGAGCATGCCAAAAACACCGCCGATATCCATGGAGCTGCCGCTGCCCTCGGCCACCGCCACCTGCACGCCGGAACGGTTATCCACCAGGGCCAGCATGCTCTGCGCCCCCTTGGACTGCATCGAGCCGCCGATTGCCGCGCCAACGCTCCCGAACAGACCGCCGACCGCGCCGCCGACGCCGCCCATGTTGTTGTCCTGGAAGATCAGGGTGGGGGTGACGGTGTAATCGGCGGCGACCATCTGTCCCTTGCCGAAGTTGGATTGCTTGCGCAGCTCGCCGGATTGCATCAGGTCGCGTTCGCGCATCATGCTATCCATGCCGGCACCCCGTTCCACCACGACAAAGCAGTTGCTCTGCTGGGCCAAAAGCCGCAACACGGGTACGGTCGACTGGATGCCGTGCCGCCCGAGATAGGAGTACCAGTTGGCGGTGTGATCCTCATTGACGGCGAGGGTGCCGAAGGGCGAGCCGCACCGCTCCAGGCTGGCATTGGCATTGGTGGCATTGGCGCCGCCGGCGCTGCCGGTGGCCTCGGTTTTGGCATCGGCGCTGCCCATCTTCACCTGGCTGCAAGCCGGCAAGACACACGCGAGAAGAGCAATCCCCAACAGATACTTCTTCATACAACCCTCCTGTAATGATTGTTTTTTACTTGTTATTTTTGGACAAGATGCACGGTTATCGGGTCGCCGGGCTCGCAGCCGAGCAGTTCGGCGGCATTCGCCCGATTCGCCGCGATTTCGAGAAAACCGGAGCTGTCGATCAAGATGAGCAGCGATCCGATTTGAGCTTGGGCATAGGTTTGAAAAAATTGGCTGATCCGCTGGTTGCCGATCTCAAGAAAACCGAAGGCGGCGGGATCGAAGCGCCCTCCTCCGGCCCGGATGTTGGTGCGGATGTTTCCGAAATGGTCAATCCGCTGCACCTGTCCCTGAAGGCATCCCGGCCCATGCACCGCCGAGGGCACAATGGCCATGCGGATATCGTTTTGCGAGACGGCGGCGCCGAGATCGCCCAAATTGCGCGTTGCAGCCAAGGTCGTGGCAACCGGCGCCATGATATCGCGGCCGTGGAAGGTGGGGCTGACCGTTGCCGGGAAGAAGGACGGATGCTCCACCCGGTGGATCGCTTCTATTTTGTGGTCGGCGACCATTAGGGACAGAATGCCGTTGTCCGGGGCAATAAAAAAGTGACCGCTTCCCGCTGCCGCCAGGATGGCGCGCTGGCTGCCGACCCCTGGGTCGACGACGATCAAATGGATGGTTCCGGATGGAAAAAAGACAAAGCTGGTGCGAATGGTGATGGCGGCGGTGACCACGTCCCAGGCCGGGATGGCGTGGGTCAGATCGATAATGGTGGCGTCGGGACATCCCTTGAGCAGGCTCCCCTTGAGCTGGCCGACATACGGATCGTGCAGGCCAAAGTCGGTGGTCAAGGTGAAGAGCGCTGTGTGCTGAGCCATACAAAGAGTTTGGGAAGTTTCTGAAGCTTGACAAGGAGAACGCGATCGGCCGTGCAAATGAGCCCCCTGGCATCATCCATCGTTTCCGCGGACTCGAACGAAAAACGCTTCAATCGAAATTGGTTAGCGAATTCCATTGTAGAGCAAAAGCTCTTCGGCCGTCAAGCACGTCCGGTCGTCTCGCGCAGAAACACCCGAACCCTCTCCTGACTCAAGCAAAGCAAAGACCGCAGTCCGGACAGACCGTCAGACGGGTGGAAAATTGGCAGCCGCACGCCGGACAGACGGCCTCGGCAACGTCGGCATCGAACACCGCATCGCTAAAGCGGGTATCGTGCTCCGCTACTCCTGTGCTCTCCCGGTATTCTTGTTCAAGCGCGGCCATCACCTCCGCGAGGTCGCTCTCCCGGACTTGCAGCGCTAACTCGCCCCCGCCGCGACAGCCGCAGGAAGCCCCGTGCTCCCCAATCGCCAGCGAAGGTATTCCCTGGCGCAAAAGATAGGCCTGCAATGCCTTGATCTGCAGGACCGGCCCCTTGCGGACCTTAAGCACCGCCTCATCGGGGGCAATATCTCGGGAACGAGCAGCCCCCTGCCGGGTCTCTCTTTTTTGGCGATCGCGCATCTCCTGGCCGCTGAGCAGCCCGACACCGCAGGCGGCGCAGTGAAGAATATCGGCGCGATACTCGTCGTGGCAACGGGGACAATACTGCAATTCGGTATCGAAACGCTCAGTCATGGCAAGCAAGGGGGACGATTAGAGGATATAGCGGCTGAGGTCCTCGTTCTCGGAAATATCGGTCAACTGGCGGCGAACATACGCGGCCGTGACTTTGAACTCCAGATCCTGGCGATCGGCGGCATCGAACGACACCTCGTCGAGCACCCGCTCGATGACGGTGTGCAACCGGCGAGCGCCGATATCCTCGGTCTTCTGGTTCACCTGCACCGCAATCCGCGCCATCTCCCGGATGGCCTCCTCTTCGAAGACCAGGCGGATATCTTCGGTGGCCAGCAGCGCCGTGTATTGTTTGATCAGGGCGTTTTTCGGTTCGGTGAGAATGCGGAAGAACTCCTCCTCGCCCAGGGCTTGGAGGTTGACCCGGATGGGAAAGCGGCCTTGGAGTTCGGGCGCCAGGTCCGATGGCTTGCAGAGATGGAAGGCGCCGCTGGCGATGAACAGGATATGGTCGGTTTTCACCGGCCCATATTTGGTGGTGACGGTCGTGCCCTCGACAATGGGCAGCAGGTCTCGCTGCACCCCCTCGCGGGAAACATCGGGCGAGCCGGACCCACTGCCGCCACGCGAGGCAATCTTATCGATCTCATCCAGGAAAATAATCCCCGACTGTTCGGTGCGCCGAATGGCTTTTTCGGTGACGCTCTCGCTATCCACCAGCCGTTCGGCCTCTTCCCGTTTGAGAAACTCCATGGCCTCGGGTACCTTCATCTTCTTCGGCTGTTTCTTCTTCGGAAAAAATTTTGCAAAGGCATCCTGGAGCGAACTCTGCATGTCTTCCATGCCGGACGCGGAAAACACCTCGACCATCGGCGCACCGCCGGTTGCGGCCACCGACACCTCGACCATCCGATCGTCCAACTCGCCCCGGCTGAGCATCTCGCGAAACCACTCCCTGGTGGTTTGGCTGCGCGATGCCTCCTGCCTGCCATCGGCGCCCTCGTATCCCAGCGCAATCGCCTGCGATCCGGCCGCACTGGACATGCCCGCGCCCTGCCCTGGGGAACGGGGCAGCAGCAGATCGAGCAGACGTTCCTCGGCCAAGGCCGCCGCCTTCTCCTGCACACCTTCCTCCGCCTCCTTGGTGACCATGTTGACCGCCAGTTGCGTGAGGTCGCGGATCATCGATTCGACGTCGCGGCCGACATACCCTACCTCGGTGAACTTGGATGCCTCGACCTTGAGAAAAGGGCTTTGGGCAAGATGCGCCAGCCGTCGGGCGATTTCGGTCTTCCCTACCCCGGTCGGCCCGATCATGATGATATTCTTCGGGGCGATCTCTTCCCGGAGCGGCGGTTCGACCTGCTGCCGCCGCCAGCGATTTCTCAGGGCAATGGCCACCGACCGCTTGGCGGCTGCCTGACCAATGACGTACCGGTCGAGTTCGGCCACGGTTTCGCGCGGCGTCAACGAGTTAAAACCTTTCATATTTTTTCGACAACGATGTTGGTGTTGGTGTAGACGCAGATGGAGCCGGCGATCTCCAGGGCGGCGCGGGCAATGGCCTCGGCATCGAGATCGGAGTGGGCCACCAGGGCCTTGGCCGCGGCCTGGGCGTAGGGGCCGCCGGAACCGATGGCCAGGATGTGATCGTCGGCCTCGATGACATCGCCGGTGCCGGAAAGAAGCAGGGAATACTTGGCGTCCACGGCAATCAGCATGGCTTCCAGCCTGCGGAGCATCTTGTCCATGCGCCAATCCTTGGCAAGCTCGACCGCAGCGCGCATCAAATTACCGTTATACTGTTCAAGTTTCTGTTCCAGCCGGTCATAGAGGGTAAAGGCGTCGGCTGTCGAGCCGGCGAACCCGGTGATCACCTGATCGTGGTACAGCCGCCTGACCTTGCGCGCCTGATGCTTGATAATGGTGGCACCGAGCGAGACCTGCCCATCGCCGGCAACGACGACCTGACCCTTGTGGCGGATGGCGAGAATGGTGGTGGAGCGAATCGGTGGCGTTTGCATGCGAGTATTCCGTGGAAGGGACGAAAAAAGTTGTGTGGATGTGTAACCATGATCAAAAAGGGAGTCAATCCCCCGGCACTTTTTCAACGGCGTCCTCCCTTTGCCTGGGGATGGGCCTGGTCGTAGACCTTGGCCAGATGATCGATGTTGATATGGGTGTATTTCTGCGTGGTCGATAGGCTGACATGTCCGAGCAGTTCCTGGACAGTGCGCAGATCGGCTCCCATTTCCAGCAGATGGGTGGCAAAAGAATGACGGAGCGCATGCGGGGTGACCGTCACGCCAATCCCGGCCCGCAGCCCGTACATTTGGATGATGCGCTCCACGCTGCGGGCGCTGATCCGGCTCCCCTGGCCGTTGAGGAACAGGGCGGCGGTTTCGGCGGGATGCCCTCGTTGCATGCGGGCAATGGTCAAGGATTCCCTTTCGGGCAGATACTGTTCAATGGCCTCCCGGGCGGCGCGGCCGAAAGGAATCAACCGCTCCTTGTTGCCTTTGCCGCGCACACGAACCAGTTCGGCGGTGCAATCGACATCTGCCCTGTTGCAGCCAACCAGTTCGGAGACCCGCATGCCGGTTGAGTAAAGCATTTCGAGGATGGCCCGATCGCGACGACAATGGCGATCCGTGGCTCCCGGCGCCTCAAGCAGACTGAAGACCTCGTCGACCGTGAGGAAGGGGGGAATATGGCGACCGAGTTTCGGGCCGACAACGCCGGCGACAGGGTCGCTCGCCAACACCTTCTCCCGTTGAAGGAAGCGGAAAAAGGTGCGCAGGGCCGAGAGTTTGCGGGCCACCGAGGCGCTGGCGTTGCTTGCATAGAGCGAGCCGACAAAGGCTTGCACCTGGGCGGAGGCGATCGCTGCCGGATCGGCGTTTTCACCGCAAAACCGATAAAATTCGAGAATATCCCGTTCATAGCCATCGGCGGTATGGACGGAATATCCTTTTTCCACCAACAGCCAGGTGAGGAATCGTTGTATATGGTCGGTCATCGCCAAAGAGATGTTGAAACCCATTGGGAGAGTGTTTAGTATAGACGATTACCCTTGCGCACTTTTTTCGGCAAATAAAAACGTTATCCGCGCACGCGGGCGAGGCTGCTTCATGGCAAAAAAGACCTTTGAACATGCACTGGCCCGGCTGGAAAAAATCACCGACGAGCTGGAAGGCGGGGATCTCAGCCTGGAACAAAGTTTGGAAAAATTCAACGAGGGCATGGCGCTGGTACAATTCTGCAACGGCAAGCTCGACGAGGCAAAAAGTCAGGTCGAACTGCTGTTGAAAAAAGATGGCGGGCTGGTGAGCGTGCCCTTTTCCGAGGACGATGGTGGAGATCGCAACCTATCTGAATGAGCAGCGGCAACGGGTCGAGGATCGCCTGGCCACCCTCATGCTTGAACCTGAGGGCACCTTTGCCAAACATATTGAATCGATGCGCTACAGCCTCTTTGTCGGCGGCAAGCGGATCCGCCCCATCGTATGCCTGGCCGCTGCCGAGGCAGTGCGCAGCGACGAACAGGTCCGGCAACTCGCCTTGCCGGTGGCCTGCGCTCTGGAGTGCATCCACACCTACTCCCTCATCCACGACGACCTGCCGGCCATGGACGACGACGACCTTCGCCGGGGCAAGCCAACCAACCACACCGTTTTCGGCGAAGCCGCCGCCATTCTCGCCGGCGACGGCCTGCTCACCTTCGCCTTCGACCTGCTCAGCGGTCCAGCTTCCGCCGGGATAGCGGATTCGGCCCGGATCCGGATCGTCCAGACCATTGCCCGCGCTGCCGGCCCCCTCGGCATGGTCGGCGGCCAATCCCTGGATATGATCTACGAGGGCAAGCAGGTCGGCTACGAGACCTTACGGAGCATCCACCGCAGCAAAACCGGGGCGCTCATCACCGCTTCGATAACCAGCGGCGCCATCGTTGCCGGTGCAAGTCCCGAGCAGGAAGAGGCCCTAAAAACATATGGCGACCACATCGGTCTTGCCTTCCAAATCGTCGACGATCTCCTCGATATCGAGGCAACCACCGAGGAATTAGGCAAACCGGCGGGCAGCGACATCAGAGCCGACAAGGTCACCTATCCTTCGCTCTTTGGCAGGGAGACCTCGCGCACCATGGCCCGGGAGGCGGCGCAGGAGGCCGTTGCCGCGCTGGCCGATTTCGACCGTCAAGCCGATCCGCTCAGGGCGCTCGCCCACTACATCGTCGATCGCAAGAAATAGTTATGCAGTTAGTTGATACCTTGACAGAACATCCGGCCTCCTTGCTGGCCACCATCGATTCTCCCCGCGATCTACGCCTGCTCAATCTGCCGCAAATGGAGCGCCTTGCCCAGGAACTGCGGGACACCATCATTGCCACCGTGGCGCAAACCGGCGGGCATTTGGCCCCCAGCCTGGGCGTGGTCGAATTGACCATCGCCCTCCACTATGTCTTCGACACGCCCCGAGACCGCCTGGTCTGGGATGTGGGCCACCAAGCCTATGCCCACAAGCTGCTGACCGGCCGCCGGGATCGATTTGCCACCCTGCGCCAATACAAGGGTCTCAGCGGATTCCCCAAACGGGGCGAGAGCGAATACGATACGGTGGAGGCCGGCCACAGCTCGACCTCGATCTCCTATGGACTCGGCATGGCGGCGGCCAAGGCCCTGCAGACCGAGCCGGGCAAGGTGGTGGCGATCATCGGCGACGGCTCCATGACCGCGGGCATGGCCTTTGAAGGATTGAACCATGCCGGCGATTTGGGCCGGGATCTGGTGGTTGTCCTCAACGACAACGAGATGTCGATATCGAAAAACGTCGGCGCGCTGTCAAGCTTTCTCAGCCGTAAACTAACCGGCAAGATGGTCCGCCGGCTGCGCGACCATATCGAAGAACGGTTGTTGGCGCTGTCCTCGGTGGGAGAAAACATCCTCACCGTCCTGCGCAAGAGCGAGGAGAGTATCAAGGGTTTCTTCACCCCCGGCATGCTGTTCGAAGCGCTCAAATTCAAATACGTTGGGCCCATCCCCGGCCATGAACTGGAAGACCTGATCGCTACCCTGCATAATGTCCGCGATCACAACCATGGCCCGGTCCTGGTGCATGTGATCACCACCAAGGGCAAGGGCTATAAGCCGGCCGAGACCCATCCCGGCGACTACCACGGCATCGGCCCCTTCGATGTTGTCACCGGTGCGCCCAAGAAGAACGCGAATGCACCGGTTTCCTACACCAAGGTCTTTGGTGAAACCCTGTGCCGACTCGCCCGACAGGACAAACGGGTGGTGGCGATCACCGCGGCCATGCCCGGTGGCACAGGCCTACTACCATTCAGCGCCGAATTTCCCGAGCGTTTCTTCGATGTCGGCATCGCCGAGCAGCATGCGGTCACCTTTGCTGCCGGCTTGGCGCTCGAAGGGCTGCGGCCTTTTTTTGCCGTATACTCTTCCTTTATGCAGCGGGCCCTGGATCAACTCATCCACGATGTCTGCCTGCCCAACCTGCCGGTCGTTATCGCTTTGGATCGCAGCGGGGTGGTGGGGGCCGACGGGCCGACTCATCACGGCGTTTTCGATCTCTCCTTCCTCGGTTTCATTCCCAACCTGACGGTGATGGCGCCCAAGGACGAAAACGAGTTGCAGCGGATGCTGTTCACCGCCCTTCGCCATGATGGGCCGACGGTGCTCCGCTATCCCCGGGGCAGCGGCGAAGGCGTTGCCCTGGATGCCGCCTTCGAGCCCTTGACCATCGGGCAAGGCGAACTCCTTAGGGAAGGGAAGGATGCACTCCTCCTGCCGGTGGGCAACCGGGTGTATCCGGCACTGGCAGCGGCGGACCGTCTTGCGGAGCAAGGCATCGACGTCGCGGTAATCAATCCCCGTTTCTGCAAGCCGCTCGACCGCGAACTGATCGTCGCCTGGGCACGGCAGACCGGTCATGTCGTTACCATCGAAGACAACAGTGTGCTGGGCGGCTTTGGCAGCAACGTCTTGCAGATGCTCAACGAACGCGGCTTCCACCTACCGCTTACGATGCTCGGATACCCTGACCGATTTGTCGAACATGGCCCGCAGGCCACCCTCTGGCGCAATGCCGGCATCGACGCCGACGGCATTGTCGGCACCGTGCAAACACTGCTGCGTCCATAAAAAAAGGGGGAACACTGCCTCCCGGCTCGTTCCCCTTGTCCAGCCACCCGCCCCGCCCGTGGCGAAACGACCTCACACCTTGTAATATCCCCGATACCACTCGACAAATTTCCCGACTCCCGTCTCAATCGAGGTGGCGGGTTTGAACCCCACCGCCTTCACCAGATCGGTGACATCGGCATAGGTGGCCGGCACGTCGCCGTCTTGCATGGGCAGAAAATTCTTTTGCGCCGTGCGGCCGAGGCATTTCTCCAGCACCTCGATGTAACGCATCAGCCGTTCCTTGTTGTTGTTGCCGATGTTGTACACCCGCCAGGGGCAGTAACTGGTGGCCGCATCCGGCGCGTCGCCGCTCCAAGCTGGATTGGGGGATGCGACATGGTCGATCACCCGCACCACCCCCTCGACGATGTCGTCGATGTAAGTGAAATCCCGCTCCATGTTGCCGTTGTTGAAGACGTTGATCGGCCGGTCTTCGAGAATAGCCTTGGTGAACAGAAACAGGGCCATGTCTGGCCGGCCCCAGGGTCCGTAGACGGTGAAAAAGCGCAGACCGGTGGTGGGAATGGCAAACAGGTGGCTGTAGGTGTGGGCCATCAGCTCGTTGGCCTTTTTCGAGGCCGCGTACAGGGAAACCGGGTGATCGACGTTATCGTGCACCGAAAAGGGCATCTTGGTATTTGCCCCGTAGACCGAACTCGAAGAGGCGTAAACCAGATGCTTGACCCCGGTGTGGCGGCAACCCTCCAAGATGTTAACAAAACCGACCAAGTTGGTGTCGACGTAGGAGTGCGGGTTGATCAGGGAATAGCGCACCCCGGCCTGGGCGGCCAGGTTGACCACCGCGTCGAACCCCTCGCTTGCGAACAGTTGCGCCGTTTGTTCCCGGTCGGCCATGTCGAACGCGGCGTGGCGGAACTGGCCATGGTGCTGCAACTCGGCTAGTCGGTCGCGTTTGAGCTGCGGGTCGTAGTAATCGTTGAGGTTGTCGAGACCGACCACCGTGCGCCCCTCCGCCAACAATCGCAGGGCCAAGGCGTGACCGATGAATCCGGCCGCGCCGGTGATCAAAATCTTGCGTAGTTTCACCCCGCTCACCCTTCCCTTAATCGTCGTAGTTGCCCTGGGGGCCCTTGTCGGTGTTTAGGCCGGCGGCCCGCTCGCGGATCTTGGCAACGGTCCACTGCTCCGGCGACTCGATCCGCCCGGTCTTGGGGCCGATATCGTAAGAACCGGCCTCCAGGATCGCCTCGACACCAAAACGGGCGGTTTCGGCGGCGTTGAACACCTCGACCAGCATGGTGTAGACGAAGTTTTCCACCCGCCGCGCCATCCGTTCGCGCACCGCTTTGGGTTGTCCCATGATCTTGTTCTCAAGCGGCAGGTTGAGGCTCTTGTAGTCCCCCTTTTTCCACCCCTTGGATTCGGCATAGGCCCGCATCGCCTGCCACAGTTCCTCGGTGACACCTTCGCCCGGAATCTTGATAAAGTCGCCCCGATCGTCCAATGCGGCATTGCCGTAATCGTTTACCTCCAGTCCCCAGGAAACCATTTGCAGGGCAGTGGCAACATTGGCCTTGGTGGTGTAGGTCTGGGCGGCGATGGCCCGGAGCCGGTCCGAGTTATTGCCCGAGGTACCATGTTGGGCGCCGGAAACCGCGTACCCGGCCAGGGCCTTATGAATCTCTGCGGTCAGCTCCACCTGGATGCCTTGGGCCGAGGCCTCGATGCCGTGGGTGGTGCCATTGTTGAGCGCGATCCAGTCGGGAAAGATATCGTGGGCATTCAAGCCCTGGATGATGAACAGGGCCTCTTCCTTGGTGGAAAGCCCCTGCTTACCCTTGATCTCGCCCACCTCGGTCTCCAATCCGGCCCAGTTGGGGACGTATTTGGCCAATTCGATGCTGGCCAGGAGGTTGTCGGCATCGGGTAGATGCGAGGCGTCGATGGCGATCGAGGTAATGCCGGCCTCGAAGATGGAGGGGATTTCAATGGCGGCCGGAGGGACGTCCTCGTTTTTTTTGATGCCATAATGGTCGGCGTGAATGGCCACCGGCACGGTAATCGCCAGCTCGTTGCACAGGGCGTCCACCTGGCGAGCAATGTTCCAATAGTTCACCGGGCAGTAGGCGTTGGCCCCGCCCTCGGAACGGGCGATCTCGACGATGATCGCCGCATGGGCCCGCTGCGCCGCCAGGAGAGCGCCGCGAATGATCAGGTGGTTGCGGCCGTTGGCGGCAATGGTCATGGCTCCGCCTTTGGCCAGCATGGCGCGATCGATCACCTTGCCGCTGACCAGCAGGGCGCGCGAGTTGGGAAACAGGGTCTTGATGTTCGGCGGCCGGCCAACCTCAAGGGCTTTCTCAAAATCGGCGATATAGGACATGCTCTCCTCCTCTTGACAATGGACTTGCGCGATGGCGACTGATCGATCTCGTGTTGCCGCCAACCCCGGGTTGGCAGGCAACTATGTTAGAATAAACGAGTCGTTAACGACTCGGCAAGGGGAAAGTCGATTCGGCACACCGCGTCAACCGGCTTTTCTCCTTCATTACTCCTGGCCATCGGGCGGAGTTGGCTTTTCATCGGCATCGTCGGCCTCCCGCTTGGGCGGAAACCCGGCCAGCGTCGTGCGGGCAAAAACAGCCACCGCCACGATGCTGACCTCATAGAGCAGAATCAAGGGACCGGCCATCAGCAGCTGATTGACCACATCCGGGGTGGGGGTAAGGATGGCGGCAACGATAAAGGCAATCAACAACGCATATTTCCGATTCTTCACCAAAAACGGTTTGTTGACGACACCGATTTTCCCGAGGAAAACCATGAACACCGGCAGCTCGAAAATCACGCCAAAGGCCAGAAACAACCGCAGGGCCAGAGAAAAATACTCGTCGACCGCAGGCATGGGTTCGAGAAATTCGCTGGAATATCCCAATAAGAACTGAAACGCCGGAGGAAAGACGACAAAATAGCCGAAGGCGGCACCGCCGACAAAGCAGAGGGTGGAGATGAGGGTGAAAGGAATCAGGATTTGCTTTTCGTGGCGATAGAGCCCCGGAGCGACAAACCGCCAGATTTGGGAAAAGATAACCGGACTGGCAAGGACCACGCCACAGACCAGGGCGAGCTTTAGATAAAAAAAAACCCTTCCTGATAGGAGGTGAAGATCAGGGGCTTGCCCGCCGGCAGTACCTGGATCAGGGGCCGGAGAAACCAATCGGCCAGGGGTTCGACAAAGCCGTAGGCGGCGGCGAAACCGGCGGCCACACCGCCGAACGAGATCAACAGGCAGGAGCGCAACTCCTTGAGGTGTTCGGTCAGGCTCTGTTGAGCAAAGGATTCCTGGGATTCCACGAGTATATCACTGAAAACTGAATGAGAGGGAAATGTTCGTGTTTCTTCTACCCTATCCCCGCTCTAATGTAAACGGTTATGGATATTGTTTGACTTCGCCTTCCACTTGGCGCTACACTGGCCGGTAGAGCCAATGAACTGATTTACAAGGGTTTTTGCAAGGATACACATGGCCACCATTCTTGTTGTCGACGACGAGCTGAGCATGCGCGAATTTCTCAAAATTCTCCTTGAGAAAGACGGGCACCGTGTCAGCAGCGCCCCAGACGGCAAAACAGCGCTCGAGCTTGCCGCACAACACCCCTTCGACCTGGTCGTCTCCGATATCCGCATGCCCGGTATGAGCGGCCTGGAGCTGCTTGCCCAGCTCAAACAGCTGAAAGCGGACATCGGCGTGATCATGATCACCGCCTTCGCCTCGCCAGACGATGCGGTGGCGGCGATGAAGAACGGGGCCTTCGATTACATCACCAAGCCCTTCAATGTCGACGAGATCAAAAGCGTCATCCGGGCCGCGCTGAAAAAAAAACAAAAAAACGAACCGCCGCCCGCAAGTGGTTTCCCCGAGATTATCGGCCAGAGCCCGGAGATGATGAAAATCTTCGACCTGATCGCCAAGATCGCGCCGACGCCGGCGAATGTACTCATCTATGGGGAATCGGGAACCGGCAAAGAACTGGTGGCCAAGGCCATCCACAACCGCTCCCGGGTAGCGGCCAACCCCTTTGTCCCCATCACCTGTAGCGCCATTCCCGAAAGCCTGCTGGAGAGCGAACTCTTCGGCCATGTCAAAGGTTCGTTCACCGGGGCGATCGCCGATAAAGCCGGCCTCTTTCAGCAGGCCGACAGCGGCACTGCCTTTCTCGACGAGATTGGCGAACTCACGCCGATCATCCAGACCAAGCTCCTTAGGGTGTTGCAGGAACGGGAATTCATGCCGGTGGGATCGACCAAGACCCGCCAGGTGAACGTGCGGATCATTGCCGCCACCAACAGGATATTGGAGCAGGAAATCATCTCCGGCAAGTTTCGGGAGGATCTCTATTACCGGCTGGCCGTCGTGCCCATCAGGGTCCCGCCGCTACGCGAACGCATCGGCGACGTGCCGCTCCTGGTCGATCACTTTCTAAAAAAATACTCGAAACTGCTAGGCAAGGAAGTGCAAACCATCAGCTCCTATGGCATGGAAGTGCTGATGCAGTACGATTTTCCCGGGAATGTCCGCGAATTGGAGAACATTATCGAGCGCGGGGTGGCGCTGGAATCCTCCAACATCATCCTGCCGGAAAGCTTGATCCTCTCCCTGCACCGTCAGAAAAAAAACAAACCGGAACAGGACAAAAAGAAGAGCGAGCCGCTTTTCATCGCCGCCCATGACGAGAACGAACTCTTCGGCCAAGGCCTGGAAGAGATACTGCAACGGGTGGAAAAGGAGATGATCCTCCATGCCCTCGCCAAAGCCGACAACTCGAAAATGCGCGCCGCCGACCTGCTCAAGCTCAGCTTCCGCAGCCTGCGCTACAAGACAAAAAAACACAATATCGATTGAGCGTCGCCTTCCTTCGCGAAAGACAGCCGCGCTCCTTCATCCCCCATGGCCTTCGAAATGTTGCGATTCATCGCCAGGGCATTGACCCCGGCCACCGACAGCGAACAGGAAACCCGACGACACCTCCACTGGTGGATGGCGACCAGGGTGTGCCTGTTCACCCTGCTTCTGGGACTGGTCGCCTTATTTCGGGCCAAAGGACTGACCGTTCTTTTTCCACCGGCAACGGCGACCACGGTTTTCCTTCTCGGGGTGTATGGATTCTCCATCGCCTCGGCGTTCCTGCTCCTTCGCCACACCCGTTCGGTTCGGCGATTCGGCGCGATCCAACTTTTCTTCGACGCAGTATTCATCGCCCTGCTGGTGTACGCCACCGGTTGCAGCCAGTCCGATTTCACCGCCCTGCTCATCCTGCCGGTCATTGCCGCCGGCCTCATCCTCTACCGGCTGGGCGGCTTGTTCCTCGCCGCCACCACCACCCTGCTCTATGGCGGCGTTCTGCTGCTCGAACGGCTCGGCTGGGTCCCCTCCTATTTTCATGCCACCACCTACAGGGCGCCGGTGTCCATCCTCACCGGCACCAATCTCTTCGCCATCTATGGCCTGCTCTTCTTCCTGGCAGCCCTGCTCAGCGGCCAACTGGCCCGGCGGTTGCGGGTCACCGAAGAAAAACTGCAAAGAACCGCCCTCGAGTATGACCGGTTGGCAATTCTTTACAAACAGATCTTCGACGATATTTCCACCGGGATCATCACCACCGACCAGAACGACTTTATCACCTCCTACAACGGCGCGGCCGAACGTATCACCGGAACCCTTCGCGAACAGGTGCTCGGTCAGCCGTTCGCCCGCTGTTTTCCCGACATCCTCCTGCATAAGCAACAGGGACGCAACGTCTGTGATTTTCGGAAAAAAGACGGGACCTCCATTAGGATTGGCTACTCCTTCTCCTATCTCAACATGCCGGAACAGGAGGTGGCGGAGAACCAGCAATCCAGATGGAAGGTGATCACCTTGCAGGATATCAGTCAAATAGAAAGGATGGAACGGCAGATGCGCGAGGCGGAGAAGATGGCTGCCATCGGCGAACTCAGCGCCTCCATTGCCCACGATTTCAGAAATCCCCTGGCCGCCATTTCCGGCTCGGCTCAGATTCTGGCCACGGAGCAGGGCAATCTCGCCAGTCTTGATCCGACGACCTTAAAGACGCTCTTGGGGATTATTCTCAGGGAATCGAGCCGAATGGCGAAAACGATTACGGACTTTCTTCAATTCGCCCGACCTGCGGCCATCCAAGCGGAGTGGTTCGATTTGAGCCGGTTGATCGACGAGGTGACGATCAAGTTGCAGGCAGGAACCAATGCAATGGTGTCGGCGGCGATCGCCAAGGAGATCGACGAGCGGCTCGACTGCTGGGGGGACCGCCAACAGATGCAGACCGTGCTGACTCATCTCCTCGACAATGCCTGCCAGGCCGTGGCGGCGCGACCGGGGAGCGTTGTCGTCGCGGCCAGCGAACGCATGCAGGACGGCCAGGGGGAACTCTGCGTGGAGATCCGGGATCAGGGACCGGGGATACCGATGGAGCTGCGCGAGAAGGTCTTTGCACCCTTCTTTTCGAATCGTGCCGATGGAACCGGTCTCGGCCTGGCCATAGTTCGCCAGATTGTCGAAAACCATGGCGGCAGTATAGAGATCGACGACAGCCCGCGCTACGCCTGCATCATCCGCGTCCACCTCCCGGTTCCCCAAACCGCTATTCCTTGACCTTCCACACCTTGGCGCCGAGCCCTTGCAGTTTTTCCACCATGTTCTCATACCCCCGTTCCAGATGATAAATCCTTGAAATCTGGGTGGTGCCACTCGCGGCAAGGCCGGCGATAACCAGGGAGGCGGAAGCCCGCAGGTCGGTCGCCATGACCGGGGCGCCGCAAAGCTTGTCGCGGCCAATCCCCCGGACAACGGCGCGCGAGCCCTCGATGGCGATATCCGCCCCCATACGTTTCAGTTCCGCCACGTGCATGAAGCGGTTTTCGAAGATGGTCTCATGAATGATGGAGGTGCCGTCTCCCTGAGCCATCAAGGCCATGAACTGGGCCTGGAGATCGGTGGGGAATCCGGGATACGGCAGGGTTGTGATGTCGACGCTGCGGAGTTGGCACAAACTGCGGCCATTCACCTCGGGACAGGAGACGGTCATGGAGTCCGCCTCTTCCGCGATTTCCACCCCGCAGAGGAGGAGTTTCTCGGTCAGTGCCGGCAGGTGGGCAGGCGTGCACTGGGTGATGTGCACCGAACCGCCGGTGGCGGCAACGGCAATCATATAGGTCCCGGTCTCGATCCGATCGGGTATGATCGTGGACTCTGTCGCATGCAACCGATCCACACCATGAACGGTCAGCCGGTCCGTCCCCTTACCGTCGATCTCGGCGCCCATCGCCACCAGCATGTCGATAAGATTGCCGACCTCAGGCTCCTTCGCGGCATTTTTGATAACCGTTTCACCCGTCGCAACCACCGAGGCCATAAGCACGTTTTCCGTACCGGTCACCGAGGGGATGTCGAAATAGATGGTTCCCCCCTGCATGCGCCCCTCGACCCGCGCCTCCACATACCCCTGTTCAAGATGGGAGGTTACCCCGAGTTTTTCAAATCCTTTGAGATGAAAGTTGATGGGCCGGGCGCCGATGGCACACCCTCCCGGCAGGGAAACCCTGGCAAAACCCGAGCGGGCGAGCAGCGGTCCGAGGACGAGCACCGAGGCCCGCATGGTTTTCACCAAATCGTAGGGCGCCTCGACCCCGGTCAGGTTGTCACTGTTGATCCGCACCGTTTGGCCGTGTCGCTCCCAGCGCGCGCCCAGGATCTCCAGGAGCTTGAGCATGGTTCTGGTGTCGCGGAGATCGGGGACATTATGCAGGACATGCTGTCCCGGAGCAAGCAATGTGGCCGCAAGCAGAGGGAGGGCGGCATTCTTGGCGCCACTGATGGCGACTGAGCCGTAGAGGGGTCGTCCGCCTTCGATGATGAGTTTATCCATGGAAATAACGAGGTTCTATGAGATGAGACAAAAAGCGACGACGCGCCATGTATGCTAGTCCTATACCCTCTGCCGGGCCTGCAGGACACGCGGCCTGCCCGCCCAATCGTACATGATCCGGAACTCGCCATAGTGGTGGCCAAGCGACCGGAACAGGGTTGTCACTGCCTGCTCCTGATCCGCACCGATTTCGAGAAAAAGCCATCCCCCTGGCCGAAGATATGCGTGCGCCTCCGAGGCAATGCGCTCGACGACCTGCATCCCGCCAGGACCGCCCGAAAGGGCCAAGCGGGGTTCAAAACGGCACACCTCGGGTTGCAAGGCGTCGATCTCTTCCTCTGCGATATAGGGAGGGTTGCTGACAATGACATCGAATTTCCAGCCTGGAGCCAATGCCGAGAACAGATCGCTGCAGACCGGCAGAATCCTCTCGCGCAAACCGTGCCTGGAACAATTGGCGACCGCCACACGCAATGCCGCCTCGGAAATATCCGCGGCGACCACAGGACAACCGAACTCTTTGGCCAGGACAACCGCTATCGCACCGCTGCCGGTGCACAGATCGAGAACTCGCTCGATTTCCGTTTTCGAACAGGCGACGACGACCTGCTCGAGCAGGAATTCGGTTTCGGGTCGGGGAATGAGCACGGCGGGGGAAACCGCAAAGTCCAAGGACCAGAATTCCTGCGAACCCAACAGATACTGGAGCGGGACACGCTTGCACCGCTCCTCGATAAGGGATCGATAACGCGTCAGAATCGGTTCGTCCACCGAGGTCGCGCCATGCAGCACCACTTGACTTCTCGTCAGCCCGGTCAGGTACTGCAACAAGAGGCGGGCGTCCAGTTCCGCCTCGGCGATGCCTGCTGCCGACAACTCCTGCGCCGCGGCGGTCAGCAAATCATCGAGCCGCATCAGGTAACTCTGTGATAGGTTAATGGGCCGATTTCAGCGCTTCGGTTTGAAAGTGGGTAACGATCGGTTCGATGACGTCGTCGAGCATACCGGCAATAACCTGATCCAGTCGATAGATCGTCAGATTGATGCGGTGATCGGTAACCCGACCCTGTGGAAAATTGTAGGTCCGGATACGCTCGCTGCGATCGCCGCTGCCGACCTGGCTCTTCCGTTCTTCGGAAATCCGGTCGTGCCGCTCCTGCTCCATGCGATCGAGGAGTCGGGCCCGCAGCACCTGGAGGGCCTTCGCTTTATTTTTATGTTGGGATTTTTCGTCCTGGCAGGTCACTACCAAACCGGTGGGCAGGTGCGTCACCCGCACAGCCGAATCGGTGGTGTTGACCGACTGCCCTCCGGGGCCCGAGGAACGATAGACATCGAACTTGAGTTCGTTCGGTTCGATGTGGAGATCGACTTCCTCTGCCTCGGGAATGATGGCCACGGTGACCGCCGAGGTATGGATGCGGCCCTGGGTCTCGGTGTCCGGGACACGCTGCACCCGGTGCACACCGGACTCATACTTCAACCGCGAGTAAACCTGCTGCCCGCTCACCAAGGCGATGATCTCTTTGAATCCACCTATACCGATGGGATTGGAACTCATCACCTCGACTTTCCAGCCCTGCGTTTCGGCATAACGACTGTACATGCGAAACAAATCCGCCACAAAAAGAGCCGCCTCGTCACCGCCGGTCCCTGCCCGTATTTCGAGGAAAATATTCTTCTCGTCGTTGGGATCCTTGGGAAGCAGACGAATGCGGATCGCCTTTTCCAACTCTTCTTGTCGCTGGGACAACTCCTCGAATTCGGCTTTTACCAATTCGACCAGTTCGGCGTCGTCCTGTTCCGTGCGAAGCAGATCCTGGTTGTCGCGAATCTGCCCGCAGACCGAAATGTACTCTGCATACAGTTCGGCAATTTTCGCAACCACGGCATGTTCACGGACTACCTCACGATACCGCTGCTGATTACTCACCAACCGCGGGTCGGAAAGCTGCCTTTCCAGAGCGCTCAACTTCTCGTCAATATCACGCAGATTCTCGAACATGCCCGCACTAGCAAAAAAAATCCCTCATGACGACGAAGCTAGGCGCTCCTCACACTTGTCCGCCAGGTTCGCAGCGCGACAAGAAAGAGGCAAACGCCGGCACTCGTGGTCAAGAGGGTGGAAATGAAACGAAACAGAATGGTTTATTTCTTTTTGCCGGCACCCTGATAACCGGCATATTTTTTCTTGAACTTCTCGATTCGTCCCGCCGTATCGATAAGCTTCTGCTTGCCGGTAAAGAAGGGATGACAGGCGGAGCAAATTTCGACGCGTATCTCACTTTGAATCGAGCCGAGTTCGAATTCGTTCCCGCAGGCACAAACAGCCGTAATTTGGTGATATTGAGGATGAATATCTGGTTTCATGATGACACTCCTTCGACAAAGATAATCGCAATGAAAGGTATTAAAAAGTTGTGATTATATCTTTTTTTCTCAGTTCTTCAAAGAAAAAACAAAACTCACCGGTTCATGGAGGCAAAAAACTCTTGATTGTTCTTCGTTTGGCTCATCTTGTCGAGAAGAAATTCCATGGCGTCGGCAGGGTTCATCGAGGACAGCAGCTTACGGAGAATCCAAATGCGGTTGAGATCTTCGGGGGGCAACAACAGATCCTCCTTGCGCGTCCCGGATTTTTGAATATCGATGGCGGGATAAATTCGCCGATTCGCCATCTTTCGATCCAGAACGATTTCCATGTTGCCGGTGCCCTTGAACTCCTCGAAGATGACCTCGTCCATACGACTGCCCGTATCGATCAAGGCGGTGGCGAGAATCGTCAGGCTACCCCCCTCCTCGACATTCCGGGCCGCACCGAAAAACCGCTTGGGCCGGTGCAGGGCATTGGCTTCGACGCCGCCAGAGAGAATCTTGCCGGACGCCGGCGTGACCGTATTGTACGCCCTGGCCAAGCGAGTGATCGAATCGAGGAGAATAACCACATCTTTCTTGTGTTCGACCAGACGCTGCGCCTTTTGAATTACCATCTCGGCCACCTGGATATGTCGCTGCGGCGGCTCATCAAAGGTCGAACTCACCACCTCGGCATTGACGCTGCGCTTCATGTCGGTGACCTCTTCCGGCCGCTCGTCGATGAGCAGTACTATCAGAATGATCTCTTTGTGGTTGGTGACGATCGAGTTGGCAATATTCTGCATCAGCACGGTTTTACCGGTACGCGGCGGCGCCACGATCAAACCGCGCTGCCCCTTGCCAAGCGGCGAGGTGATATTGAGAACCCGCATGGAGAGATTATCCGGCGTTGTCTCCAGATTGATCGGTTGATCGGGATGAAGCGGCGTTAAATTAATGAAGGCGGTTTTATTTTTGGCTGCTTCCGGCAATTCGTAATTGATGGTATCCACTTTAAGCAAGGCGAAGTACCGTTCGTTGTCCTTGGGTGCCCGAACCTCGCCCTCTACCGTATCGCCTGTGCGAAGATTCAATCGGCGTATCTGCGACGGGGAAACATAAATGTCGTCCGGACCGGGCAGATAATTGTAATCAGGTGCGCGAAGAAAACCGAATCCATCCTGAAGAATTTCAAGAACGCCGCTGCCTCGCAACTTGCCATCTTCATCCGCCTGCTCTTTGAGGATGGCAAAAATCAGCTCCTGTTTGGTCATATTGCTGTACCCTTCAATATTCAGGGAAGCAGCCAGACCCACGAGTTCTTTAATCTTCTTGTTTTTCAAATCGGTTGGATTCATTGATCGATTTTCCTCCATGGTGGCCTTCATCGTACCGCCGATGGGATTTCTTCTGTAATTATGGTAATTTTATAAAGATCAGGATAATAGAAGCGATTATTGCAGCTTTTGACTCACCAAGCGTACAGAAACACCACGAATAATCCTATGGGCGAGACTCTAGTACACAAAGCTCTGCTGGATAAAAAGGGAGAGAAAGATCCTTGTAACAAACAGGCATCCGATTGACGCAACCGAATCAAACAGGTCAAACCCAAGATTCAGTGAGCGAATATATTTTTTTGCGTGAAATATCAGAACAAGAAACCGACAGACACAAATCGATCTATTGAGATGCTACTGTTAAATATTTGTTTCCCGTGCGACTGTCAAGCACTTTCTTGGCAAAATCAGCCCGGAAACCGTTCTGTCAGTGCATTTCCCAAGGCAACGACCCGGGTCCGGGTGATCGTCCAGGCTCGGCTGTTGTCGATGACGTACTCGGCGCGTTGCGCCTTCTCGGCAAGACTCATCTGCGCGGCTATAGCCCGGCCCGCGTCACGCCGAGAAACGCCATCCCGCTGCATGATCCGGCAGCATTGAGCACCGCAACGAGCATACACCACCAGCACGGCATCGACCTCCTCCCGCCATCCCGCTTCATACAGAAGCGGGATCTCGATCAACAAAAGGGGCGCACGGTGCAGCCCGACCTGGGCATGCATCGCCTCACGCGCCAACGGATGCAGCAGCGAGTCGAGACGTCGACGGGCTCCAGCATCGCGAAAAATATGTTCTCGCAGGGCTCCCCGATCGACCGAACCGTCTTTCAGGAAAAAAGCGTCGCCGAATGCCGATCGGAGCGCATGCCACCCCACTTGATCGATATCCAGCAAATGCCGGCAGCATCGATCGATATCGATGAGCGGAGCCAGGCAATAACTGGCAAGCAAACGACTCACGCAGCTCTTCCCCGATCCGATGCCCCCGGTGATTCCAAGAATGAAGCTCATTGGTGGATTTCGCGCAATTGGAGTAGCAGAGACGCCATATCCTCAGGCAACGGCGACGACATGCACAGCCTTGCGCCGGTAGTCGGATGATTGAAGCAGAGTATACTGGCATGCAGCATTTGTCGTCTTGGTCGCAAAAAGCCTGAACGGTCTGCCCCCCCATACAGGAGATCGCCAGCCACCGGCGCCTTCATCGAGGCCATATGAACACGGATTTGGTGTGTCCTCCCCGTTTCAATCCCAATCTCGGCAAAGCACCATCCGTTGCCAAAACGCTCAAGAATACGCCAGTTGGTCACCGCATACTTTCCTTGCGTTGGCCGAATGGCCATCTTCTTCCGATCAACCGGGTGCCTGCCAACAGGCGCGACAATTGTTCCCTCATCCCCCCGAGGGCACCCCAGTAAAAGGGCATGATAGGTCTTGCTGACCTTTCTGGCCTTGAAATCCGCCATCAGCGTGCGCAAGGCATGCTCGGTTTTAGCCACCAGCATGATCCCGGAGGTGTCCTTGTCCAAACGATGTACAATCCCCGGACGCCCCTCTGCGGCGGCAGGCAAATGGGTGCATCGATACAGCAGGCCATGCACCAATGTACCGCAGTGATGGCCACCCGCCGGATGGACAACCACCCCGGCAGGCTTACTGATAACCAGAACCTGCTCATCCTCATGGAGAACCGTGAAATCGACCGGTTCCGGGACGAGAACCTGTGGCTGAGGGGGCGGGATAACGATGGAGACGGTATCGGCGCATCGCAAACGATGACCGGGTTTGACGTGTTGACCATTGACCAGCACATGGCAGGAACCGATCAACTTATTCAGCGAAGAGCGGGACTGGTCGGGAAATTTCGAGGTCAGAAAGTGGTCTAGCCTGAGCCCGGCCACGTTTTTTTCTACAGTTATGCATATCCGCGATTCCGATGGCGCTGATTCCAGATCCAACAATCCTCTCTCCATAGAACCGGTCGTTGACAAAATGCGCGCTCAACAAAAAAGCTTTTCGATCTGCTTTTCGATCATTTCTTCCTCAATCTGTTTGGCCAGCGACAGCTCTTTTACAAGAAGATTTTTGGCGGTATCGAGCATCTTTCGTTCCCCATAGGATAGATCTTTATCCTCTTTCAGAAGAAAAAGATCCCTGAGAACGACTGCAACCTCGAACACGGAACCTGTTTTAATTTTTTCCATGTACTCTCGGTACCGACGATTCCATGTTTGCGCGGTAATTTTAACGTCACGCTCTTTCAAGATATCGATAACCTTGGGTACCTCTTCCCCGGAAATGATAGCCCTCAAACCGACATTGGCGCTCGTTGCCGTCGGAATCATGATAGTCATATCGTTATCCAGAATTTTCATCACATAGAAACGCTGGTCAACACCGCCAATGGTTTGTGTTTCAATGGCCTCAATAAGCCCCACGCCATGGGCTGGATATACAGCCATATCACCTTGTGAAAACACAGAAACCTCCGAAAACTGAAGTAGACTTACCCCAACCGCTACGCGGAGCAGTCAGCGAACTCCTAAAATACTATACTAGCATATTTTTTTGAACATCGCAAAGAATGTTCGCGGGAAAGAAAAAAAGGAGAGACGGAAGAAGTACCAACTTGCTGGGAAACCGTACGGCAGTTCGTCCTCGTGTATCGGCATTAGCGCCGATGCCGAACCTGCCCTCCGCGGAAAACAATCATCGGCCATTGATTCTGTTCATGCAGGTCTCAATGCCTTCGCTGACAAATAAACGGATAGCCTCTTCCACCAATGCCATGCGTTGATCGAATATCTGCAACTCGGATGCACTCATTCGCGACAGGACAAATTGGTCCACCGGCTGCCCCACCCCTTGTTCGTTCACGGGAGGACGGCCAATGCCAATCTTCATTCGGGCAAAATTCTGGGTTCCAAGATGCTGTATGATCGAACGTATTCCATTGTGCCCACCGGCACCGCCCCGGCTCACCATCTTGATTCTCCCAAGAGAGAGATCAATATCGTCATGCAGCACAAGAAGTTGCTCTTCGGAAATTTTATAGTATTCTAAAAAACTGCGGACACACTCGCCAGAACGGTTCATGTAGGTCTGCGGCTTGACCAGAAGCAACTGAGAACCGTGGGCACGGAGTTGGCCGCACAATCCTTGCATCTTCAGGGTTTCGATCCGTAAGCCTTGCAGACTCGCGAGGCAATCGATATAGAAAAAACCGATATTGTGCCTGGTCGACTCGTATTCCCGGCCAGGATTACCAAGCCCAACAAGCAAAAAACGAGAATCTGCCATGCGACAAAGGAATGGAAGAAAAACAAAAACGAGCCGAAAGGATATTCCGGCTCGTGGAAGGAACTAACAGGGCAAAGCTTCAGCGCTCTAGTTTCGACGCCTCTCGCTTATTGAACGGCCACGCATGTGACGGTCGGTTTCTCCAGCATTTCGACTCGTTCAGGAATAGGCAGATCACCGAACGTCAGCCCGGCACCCCCTTGCTCAAGGGGAGTAATGTCTACCTGGATAACATCGGGAATATCGAGAGGACATCCTTGCAACTGAACTTTTTCTTTGAACACATGCAACTCTCCACCCAGATCGACGCCCTTGGCCGTTCCGACATATTCGATCGGTACCGTGAATTTGGCTGCTTTTTGGATATCGATCTCAAAAAAATCGATATGGACAAGTTTGCCGGAAACGGGCTCCTTTTGAATCTCCTGAACGAGAACATGCCGTTCGCCGGCGGCGTCACCCTCGATTTGCAAAGTAATGACCGCATTGCGACCATGGATGAACAGAAGATTCTTATAGAGCAGGGTTGTTTCCAACTGCAAGGAAACCGGCGTCCCGCCACCGCTATAGAGATTGGCGGGCGTGATATCGCGCATCCGCAACTGTCGCATCGCCCCCTTGCCAAAAACCGTACGAACCGTCGAATCCAAACGTACCTGTAACATATACTCCTCCCCCCCTTACTCCGGGATCGTTTCCAATTCGTCTGCAGAAATCAAATTAAACAAATAAATAACTGACCGAATCCTCGTTATGGATTCGACTGATCGCCTCGCCCAACAATGGCCCGACGGACAAGACGGTAATTTTATCACACTGCCTGGCATCGTCTTTGAGCGGGATAGAGTTCGTCACCAACAGCGATTTCAAACAAGAATTGGCGATTCGTTCGACAGCCGGCCCAGACAATACCGCGTGCGAGCAACAGGCATGCACCTCTTTCGCTCCGACCTTTTTCAAAATCTCGGCGCCACCGCACAGCGTACCGGCGGTGTCCACCATATCATCCAGTAAAATGGCCGTCTTGCCTGCAACATCGCCGATGACATGCATCGCCTCGCACTCGTTGGCACGCTCGCGCCGCTTGTCGATAATGGCCAACCCAGCATTGAGTCGCTTAGCAAAAGCACGGGTACGCTCCACGCCGCCGGCATCCGGCGACACCATCACCACATCGGTGAAACTGTCTCTAATATATTTTAAAATGATGGGAGCTGCGTAAAGATGATCGACGGGGATATTAAAAAAGCCTTGAATCTGACCGGCATGGAGATCCATGCACAGCACCCTGCGAGTCCCCACCACCATGAGCATCTCGGCGACGGCCTTGGCAGTGATCGGAACACGGGGACGCACCTTGCGATCCTGTCGGGCATAACCATAGTAGGGCATAACCGCCGTAATCCTGCGGGCCGACGCGCGGCGCAAAGCGTCGATCATGATCAGCAGTTCCATGAGATGATCGTTGACCGGAGTGCATGTGGGCTGAACGACAAAGACGTCCGCACCTCGCACGTTTTCACCGATCTCCACGGAAATCTCCCCATCGGAGAATTGCTTGACCTCCGCAGCTCCCAAAGGAACGCCCAAATAATCACAAATCTCTTGCGCGATGGCCGGATTGGCGTTTCCGGTAAAAATCTTCATCTTTTTGAGCATGACAGACTTCTCAACCGTTCAAAAAGGAAATGGCTGGGGCGGGAGGATTCGAACCCCCGAATGCAAGGATCAAAACCTTGTGTCTTACCGCTTGACGACACCCCAGCTTACACCTGAAAACGGGTTGCAATATTTATTTTTCTCCAACAGGAGAAACCAAATAGACATGGTGAAATCGGCGCTTGAAAAACGCGTGGCACGCGGCTGCTTTTCCAGGATCGCCAAACAGGCCAAACACGGTTGGCCCCGACCCCGACATCAAGGCCACAGAGGCACCGTTGGCGACCAACTCTGTTTTGATCCGCTCTATCTCCGGGTACTTGGCAATCGTAACGCTCTCAAGATCATTGTGCGGAACTGCTCTTTCCCAATTCCCTTGCTCGTGCCCGTAGCCGTTTGAAGTCAACGCAGCAACTTCTTGCGAATTTTTTAAAATACTTGAATCTCCCCTCTCTGTCAATGCAAAATTCCGGTACACCCAACGGGTAGAAACCGCAAAACCTGGATTGACAAGGAGAATGTTTTGCCCCTGGAGCGGTTCCACCGGCTGGAGAATTTCACCGATGCCGGTGGCAAGGGCTGCCGGCGCTTTCGCAAGAAAAAAAGGAACATCCGCCCCTAACCGCAACCCCATTTCCGCCAGCTCGTCCGCGGAATAGCCACACCGATACAGTTCGTTCAGCCCCTTGAGCGTTGCCGCAGCGTCACTGCTGCCGCCACCCAACCCGGCGGCAACAGGTATTTTCTTGGTCAAGGCGATGTCAACGCCTGCTTTCAGCAGGCCACCCTTCACGCGAAGAGCCTGCAAGAACAATTCTGCTGCCCGGTAGACAAGATTGTCCCTCGTTTCGGGAACGCCCCCCCCTCTGCTACGTAGACGAATCCCGACATCGCAAGCACGAAGCTCGATTTCATCGAACAGATCGACCTTCTGCATCAAGGTTAGCAGCAGATGGTACCCATCGGCTCTTCGCCCGATCACTCGAAGAAACAGGTTGATCTTTGCGGGCGCTTTGAGTTGGAGGCACTCCCGAACCATTTTACGGTACGCAACGCGTTTACACGAGCTTGACGAACCGCATCTTCAATTCGTAAAGAATACGGGTCAGCAGCTCGTTTTCGTTGGGATCGAGGTTCCCCTTGGTTTTCTCGGCAAGCAGGATCAGGGTATCGATGGTGTGCTTCGCCAATTCGCGATCCACAACCCGTTGCCCCGTTTCCGGATGCGGCAGCTCGCCCATGTGATAGAGGGCGGACGTATTCAAGGACAGAATAAAGGAGGCGAAGGTCACTTCCGGCATGACGCATCTGCCGGAGGCATCCTTGATTCGTCCTTCCGGACATTCTTCGCAGCTTGAAAGTTGTTCACTCATAGATTTTCACTCAACAACGCAACCTCTCCACGCTCCAACATCATGCGCACATGCATTGCAACGGGTCAAGGTCACAAATAAAATCGGTAGCTCTGGAATCGGGAAGATTGAGAAAATAATCCCATCGGCTGCGCATCCATCGCCAGACAAAAAACGGTTCTCCATGTCCGCGCAAACCACCCCACAGGGTCGAATATACCGGCATTGCCGGAAGCCCACAACACATTAGTTGTCGCATCGATAAGGAAGCATCTTGCGCAATCGCGGGCAGGCTATCGGCCGGCATGTTTCAGCTTTTCCTTGAAGAGAACCGGGCAAGGCGCTATATCTTTAGAGTTTGCCGCTCCTGAATCACAATGAAGCGGAAGAAGAGTCAACAACAGGAGTTGTACATGGACGAAGTTCGCGTTCGCTTTCCCCCAAGCCCCACCGGCTACCTGCACATCGGTGGCGCCAGGACAGCACTATTTAATTGGATTTTTGCCAAAAAACATCACGGCAAGCTGGTGCTGCGCATTGAGGACACCGACGAGGAGCGTTCCACCCAGGCTTCGATCGACGGTATCATCGACGGTTTGCAGTGGCTCGGCATCGATTGGGACGAAGGCCCCTATTTCCAGACCGATTTTGCCGCCGACCACGTGGCTGCGGCCCATCGGCTGCTCGCCGCCGGCCACGCCTACAAATGCTTCTGCACAAAGGAAGAATTGGAGCATAAACGAGAGGCCGCTATGGCCGAGAAAAAGGCCGAAGTCGGCTATGACGGCACCTGCCGCGATCTGAGCCCGGAACAGGTCCGCGAAAAAGAGGCGCAAGGCATTCCGGCCACCATCCGCTTCAAAGTGCCGAAACGGCCGGGCACCCTGTTCTACGACGACGAAGTCCTTGGGCGCATCGAGCGCGCCTACAGCGAGATCGAGGATTTCGTCATCGTCCGCTCCAACGGCAAGCCGCTCTACCTGCTGTGCAACGTGGTCGACGACATCCGCGACCGCATAACCCACGTTATCCGCGGCCAGGACCACATGACCAACACCACTCGTCAGGTCCTGCTCTACGAGGCTCTGGGCGCCCAGCTCCCGGTATTCGCACACATGCCGCTCACTTTGGACCTGCAAAAACGCAAAATCTCCAAACGCAGCCACGGTGAGGTGGTGGCGGTCCAATTCTACCGGGACATGGGCTTCATTCCCTGGGCTCTGTGCAACTTTCTCTGCCTGCTTGGTTGGAATCCGGGCACGGACCAGGAATTTTTTTCCCGCGAGGAGTTGATCGAGGTCTTCAGCCTCTCCCGGATCAACCGGGCCAATTCGGTGTTCAACTTTAAACCGGGGGATCCTAAATTTTTCACCGATCCCAAACTGATCGCCATCAACGAGCACTACCTGCGCACCATGGATCTGGCCGAATTGGGTGATTTGGTGCAGAAGGAGCTGGAAGCAGCAAACCTGTGGGATACGGCCTACGCAACCGACCGCCGCGACTGGTATCTGGCGACCCTGGGTCTGATTCGCGACCGGTTCCACACCCTCAAGGATTTCACCGCCGCCGGCCGCGCCTACTTTACCGATCAATACGAGATCGACCCCAAGCCGCTGACCAAGAATGTGCTCAAACATCCGGAATTGGCCGCTTGGTTGCCGCAACTGGCCGAACGATTCGATGCACTGACCGATTTCACCGCCGAAACGACCGAGCGGGTTTGCCGGGATTTGGCCGACGAACTCGCGGTCAAACCGGGAGTGCTGATTAATGGGATGCGCACCGTGCTCACCGGACAACTGGCCGGCCCCTCCATGTTCGATATCGTCACCACCCTCGGCAAGGAAAAGGTCGTCGCCCGGCTTCGCCGTATCGACCACCTGTTTGCAGCCGCTTAACGTCTGTCCTCGGAGCACGCGCATGACCACCGAAAAAGAACCTGCCGGCAAACCCCTCGATTTCATCCGCCAGATCGTCGCCGAGGATCTCGCCTCGGGCAAACACCAGGCTCCGGTTACCCGTTTCCCGCCCGAGCCCAACGGCTTCCTCCACATCGGCCACGCCAAGTCGATCTGCCTCAATTTCGGCATTGCGGTGGAAAACAATGCCACATGCCACCTCCGCTTCGACGACACCAATCCGGACAAGGAGTCCACCGAGTACGTCGAATCGATCAAGCGGGATGTGCGTTGGCTGGGATTCGACTGGGGCGAGCACCTCTATTACGCCTCCGATTATTTCGACCAACTCCACGACTTCGCCGTCCAACTGATCGAGATGGGTAGGGCCTATGTCTGCCACTTAAGCAGCGACGAGATGCGGGAATACCGCGGCACCCTCACCGAGCCCGGCCGCGAGAGCCCCTATCGCAATCGTTCGGTGACTGAAAGTCTCGACCTCTTTGCGCGGATGCGGGCCGGCGAGTTCGATGAGGGCACCTGTGTGCTTCGGGCCAAGATCGACATGGCTTCGCCCAACATCGTCATGCGCGATCCGGTGCTCTACCGCATCCTCAAGTCCAGCCATCACCGCACCGGCGACAAGTGGTGCATCTATCCGATGTACGACTTCACCCACTGCCTCTCCGATATGCTGGAGCGCATCACTCACTCGCTGTGCACCCTGGAGTTCGAGAACAACCGTGCCCTCTACGACTGGGTGCTCGACACGCTCCAAACGCCCCATCACCCCCGGCAGATCGAGTTCGCCCGGCTCAACGTCAACTACACCGTGACCAGCAAGCGTAAACTCCTGCAACTGGTGAACGAGGGGCATGTCTCCGGTTGGGACGATCCCCGCATGCTCACCATTTCCGGCCTACGCCGCCGTGGCTACACCCCGGCCTCGATCCGCGACTTCTGTGCCACCGTCGGCATCGGCCGGCGCGAGTCCTGGATCGACATGGGTGTGCTCGAAAATGCGGCCCGCGACGATCTCAATCAACATGCCCGACGGGTCTTCGGGGTGCTCGATCCGCTGAAGATCGTGCTCACCAACTATCCGGAAGACCAGACCGAGGAGGTGGTGGCCCAGAATCATCCGCAAGATCCAGCTCTGGGCGAACGACTCCTGCCCTTTTCCCGCGAAATCTACATCGAACGGTCGGATTTCATGGAGGATGCGCCGAAAAAATTCTTCCGTCTCAGTATCGGCCGGGAGGTACGGCTGCGCTACGCCTACCTGATTACCTGCCAGGAGGCGATCAAGGACGACCAAGGCCAGGTGGTGGAATTGCGCTGCACTTACGATCCGGCCACGAAAGGCGGGTCGGCCCCCGACGGCCGCAAGGTCAAAGGGACGATCCACTGGGTGTCCGCACCCCATGCCCTGCGGGCTGAGGTGCGGCTTTACGACCGGCTGTTCACCGTCGAATACCCGGATGCCGACAAGGACAGAAGCTTCAAGGAATTTCTCAATCCCGCCTCGCTCACCGTGCTTCCCGGGTGTATGCTGGAGCCGGGTTTGGCGCACGCCACCCAGGACGACCGCTTTCAGTTCGAGCGTCAGGGTTATTTTTGCCTCGATGCCGTGGCAAGCGCACCGGACCGCCCCGTGTTTAACCGGATCGTCACCCTGCGCGACAGCTGGGCCAAACAAAGCGAAGCGGAGTAAACGAAACCATGGCAATCGTCAATTTACGCACAATGGCCATCGACCAGAGCGGCACCATTGTCGCCGTCAAAGTGGGAGGCGAGCTCGGCCGCCGCATCCGCGAAATGGGACTGGTGCCGGGGACCGAAATCACCATCAAGCAGCGCGCTCCCTTAAACGACCCGGTTGCCCTGCGCGTCATGGACGGCACACTGACGCTACGCAATAACGAAGCCGATTTCATCGAGGTGGAGACCACCCCCTGATCGCCGGCCGCACCTTTGCTCACCCGAGGGCACCTCATTTGTCATCGGGTTGCCCTCCCCCTCCATATGCCCCGGCAACTGCCGACGTCCACGCCTTTTCCCCCTTTCTCTTCGCCCTCAAAAATCTTCGTGCCTCTTCTTGGCAAAGCTGTTGACAGTGCGTAGTGTTTGGTGTACCTAAGTCAGACGGTTCCCCCTGCCCCTTTTTGGTTCACCGGAATTTTCCGGCTGCGATCGAAAAAGCAAGGGATGGATCTTATCAATCTCCACAAGGTGCATACGTGTTCATGGCCGAGGACCAACCGGAAACCTCCTGTCGTCTACTCAGCGATATTCAGGCTCTTTGCCGCCGCCGAAGGCAATGCGGCAAGTGGAAGGAGCAACGTGCTACTCCTTTGTCCGAATCCTGCTGCAACAGTCGCATGCGGGTATGCGCCGTTAAGGGTGATCGTAAAACGTGCGCCCGCATGGCCAATCTGGGAGTTTTGCCGGGATCCGAACTGGAATTGCTGTGCAAGGGTGGCGGGCAGCAGTGCATGATCAAGGTCAACGGCGGCACCATCAGCCTGGATGCGCCGACCGCCGCCGCCATTTTGGTCGCCCCGGCCTGAGCGGTCCCGCCTGACGGCAGTCTCCCCGAGAATCGCGCTCCCTGCCAGACGGCGGCATGGATGCAGTCCGATTCAAACAACCATGGTGAAATCGATGCAACACCTTCTTGTCGTTCTTGCTGTTACCGTCGCCGCGCTCTTCATCGGACGGCGGCTGTGGCGCTTCTGGCGTCATCCCGGCAGCTCTGCTTGCGGATGCAGCTGTTCCGGATGCGGCGAATCCCCTCCTCGTTCCATAACGAAAGGATCGTTGCCCATGTTCAAGCCCTGAGACGAGCGCCACCTTTCCGCCCACTTTCGTTAACCCCCGAACCACCTAAGCCTTTATTCCCCCATAACCCTCTGTCTCCGTCCCCTCAAGCGCGTCGCCGACACCATCATGGAACACGTCCTCACCATCGCCCTGGCCGGGAACCCCAACGCCGGAAAAACCACCCTGTTCAATCATCTCACCGGCGCCCGCCAGCATGTGGGCAACTATCCCGGCATCACGGTGGAGCAGAAGGAAGGCTGCTGCCTGCACCAAGGCAAGGGGCTGCGGGTCGTCGATCTGCCGGGCACCTATTCCCTGACCGCCTACTCGGTTGAGGAACTGGTGGCTCGCGATTTTATCATCAACGAGAAGCCGGACGTGGTGGTGGACGTGGTCGACGCCTCCAACCTCGAACGCAACCTCTATCTCAGTAGCCAATTCCTAGAACTGGGAGCGCCGCTGGTGATTGCCCTAAACATGGTCGATGTCGCCGAAAAAAGGGGGATTACCATCAATGCCGAGGTCTTGGGTGCCCGGCTCGGGGTTCCGGTGATTCCGATCGTCGCCCGAAGCGGCAAAGGCGTGGACCGACTGCTCGACGCCGTACTGACCGTGGCTGCCGCCGCATCCCGCCCCCAGCCCGCATTCCTCCGCTACGGTTCGGACATCGACCAGGCGCTCGCCGACATGGGGCCGGACATCGTGGCCTGCACCGACCTGACCGCCATCTACCCCGAGCGCTGGATCGGGGTCAAGCTGTTGGAAAACGACGAACAAATCATGCACAAAACACTGGCCGCCTACCCGGAGGCCGGTAAAAACCTGGCAGCTCGCTGCGAAGAGGTGGGCCAACACCTCCAGCACACCCTCGGCGTCTATCCGGAGGCGGTGATTGCCGATCACCGTTACGGCTACATCAAATCGATCATCCACCAGGGCGTGGTCAGTCGCAAATTCGTTGCCGACCGGCTTTATGCCTCCGACAAGATCGACAAGGTCGTCACCCACCGCATCCTCGGTCCGCTGATCATGGCGGGCGTCCTGTTCGGTCTCTACACCTTCACCTTCAGCTATAGTACCGTACTGGTCGACTGGCTGGCCCAATTTTTCACCCTGATCAGCAAGGGAGTCGACGCGATGCTGCCCGATGGCCCGTTCAAATCGATGCTCATCTCGGGAGTGATCGACGGCGTGGGCGGGGTGCTGGGGTTCGTGCCGATCATCATGTTCATGTTCTTCGGTATTGCCGTGCTCGAAGACTCGGGCTACCTGGCCCGGGTGGCCTTCATGATGGATCGGATCTTCCATTTTTTCGGCCTGCACGGCTCCTCGGTGATGCCCTTCATCATCTCCGGCGGCATCGCCGGCGGCTGCGCCGTGCCGGGTGTCATGGCCACCCGCACCCTGCGCTCGCCCAAGGAACGGCTGGCAACGCTGTTAACCGTGCCCTTCATGAACTGCGGCGCCAAATTGCCGGTGCTGACGCTGTTGATCGGCGCGTTCTTCTCGGCCCATCAGGCCCGCTACATGTTCCTCTCCACCCTGGCGGCCTGGATCGTCGCGCTCTGTGCGGCCAAGCTCCTGCGTATGACCGTGCTCAAGGGAGCCTCGACGCCGTTTGTCATGGAACTCCCCCCCTACCGTTTTCCCACCCTCAAGGGGTTGGTCATCCACACCTGGGAACGGACCTGGCAGTACATGAAAAAGGCGGGCACCGTCATCCTCGGCATCTCCATCCTGGTGTGGGCGATGATGACCTACCCGGAACTCCCCGAGAAGCGGGCGGCCCACTTCGAACACTTGCGGCAGGAGGCGCGGCAGACCCTGGCCGCAGATAAGGACGGGCTGGACGAGACCTTGCGGAAAATCGAGGGGGAAGAGGCGATGGAGGGCTTGCGCTATTCCGTCGGCGGCCGCATCGGCACCGCCCTGGAAAGCGTCAGCCGATACGCGGGCATCGACTGGCGGACCAACATCGCCCTGATCGGCGGGTTTGCCGCCAAGGAAGTGATCATCTCGACCCTGGGTACGGCCTATTCCCTGGGCGAGGTCGACACCGAGGAAGCGACTTCGCTCGGCGAACGGCTGGCCAAGGATCCCAATTGGAACCCGGTGGTGGCCCTGGCGGTGTTGGTGTTCATCATGTTCTATGCGCCCTGCTTCGTCACCGTGATTTGCATCGCCAAGGAAGCGGGATCGTGGAAATGGGCGGCATTTTCCATGGTCTTCAACACCCTGTTCGCCTACACCCTGGCGGTGGCGGTGTATCAGATCGGCGCGCTCATCTACCTGCGCTGAGGCTGCGCGCGCTTTACGCCTTGTAGTCCTTGAACCGGTGAAGGACCTCGGCCATCTCCGCGGCCGGCAGCACGGGCGGTTCGGCCACGGGCAGAGCCTGGAGATAGATCCGGGCCAGTGTCTCCACCTCGATGGCCAGGGCCAGGACATGATCGAGATCGGCGGCGTGGCAGATCATGCCGTGATGGGCCAATAGGGCCGCGGACCGGTCGCGCAACGCCTCGATCGCCGCATCGGACAGGGCCTGGGTCCCGAAGGTGGCATAGGGCGCGCAGCGGATCGAATCGCCGCCGGCCATGGCCACCATGTAATGAAAGGCCGGGATGGGCCGTTCCAGACAGGCCAGGGTCGTGCAATAGGGGCTGTGGGCATGGAGAATGGCGCCGGCCTGCGGATAGGTCCGATAGATATCGGCGTGCATCCGCCACTCGGAAGAGGGCTTGCGCCGGCCCCGCGCCTGGCCCGACCATTCCACCCACGCCATGTCGTCAGGTTGGCACTGGTCGTACGGCAGGGCCGACGGGGTGATCCAAAACCCCTTGCCGTCCCTAACGCTGACATTGCCCGAGGATCCCTGGTTCAAGCCGTGGCTGTTCATGGCCCGGGCCGTGGCCAACACTTGCTCCCGCAAGATTGCCCCGATCATGATCGCTGCTCCGGATAGAGTTTCAGCAGTCCGTCCCGGCTTGCCTGACAGATGCCCCGCTCGGTGATCAGGCCGGTCACCAGCCTGGCCGGGGTGACATCGAAGGCAGGATTGACCGCCGGCGTCGCCGCCGGCGCGATCGACACCGTCCGGACCATTCCGGTTTCGTCCTCGCCCTGCAACCGCAACACCTCCTCCTCGCCCCGCTCCTCGATGGGGATCTCCGCCACGCCGTCATGCACCGTCCAATCCACCGTCGAACCGGGCAGGGCCACATAGAACGGCACGCCGTTGTCGTGGGCGGCGAGCGCCTTCAGGTAGGTGCCGATCTTGTTGCAGACATCGCCGCTGGCCGTGGTGCGATCGGTGCCGACGATGCAGAGATCGACCAGGCCGTGCTGCATGAGATGGCCGCCGGCGTTGTCGACGATCAGGTGATGGGGGATGCCTGCGGCCACAAGCTCCCAGGCGGTGAGACTGGCCCCCTGATTGCGCGGCCGGGTCTCGTCCACCCAGACATGTACCGGGATGCCTTCCGCCACTGCGGCGTAGACAGGCGCCAAGGCCGTGCCCCAATCGACGGTGGCCAGCCAACCGGCGTTGCAATGGGTGAGAATGTTGACCGGCTCGCCCCGGCCCTTTCGTCGTGCAATCTCCCTGATCAGGGAAGCTCCATGGCGGCCGATGGCCTCGTTGGCGGCTACGTCCTCTTCGCAGATCCGGCCGGCTTCGTGGTAGGCCGCAGCCAAGCGCCGCTCTTCCGGCAGGGGGAGAAGCAGCCGCAGCATCCGCTCCACCGCCCAACGCAGATTCACCGCCGTCGGCCGGCAACCGATCAGGCGGGAGGCCATTTCCTCCAAGGCCCGGGAAGTGGTGGCCTGCCGCCCCACCATCCGGCTGGCCTTGCAGAGAATCGAGCAGCAGCGGGTGGAAACTTGCTGGAGCGACGCCGGCCGGCTCAAGCCCCCGGAATGGGCCTATTGCGGCGACGCCGATTACACCGGCGGCACCGTTTTAAGCCTGGGTTACCGGATTCTGCTCAAGGCCACCGTGGATGAGGTCTGGCAGCCCCTCACCCGGATCGGCGGGGCCACGGGCTGGTACTACGGCGACTCCCTATGGGCCATCCGGGGCTGGGCCGACCGCCTCCTGGGAGGCGCGGGCCTCAGGCGGGGCCGGCGCCACCCCTCCGACCTGCAAACCGGCGAC
>Ga0074195_1000541_pt1 | contig 70927 bp, 56 predicted proteins | sample EPASupsiteHSE623_FD_64525 | JGI IMG/M metagenome (GOLD analysis project Ga0074195, IMG submission 64525) | Bioremediated contaminated groundwater from EPA Superfund site, New Mexico - Sample HSE6-23 | ecosystem: Environmental > Aquatic > Deep subsurface > Groundwater > Contaminated ...
GCCCGCCCCCGGACACTTCCCTATTCCCCCCTGCTCATGCCGTTCTCTGCATCCTTGACAGGATAAAATTCTTACACTATCATTAAAACGTAAGGAGAAATCAGGAGGATGCGATGAATTCGACGGTCACGGCAAAGTATCAAACGACCATCCCCAAGGTGGTCAGGGGAATCGAAGGGGACGTCCTTGATATTTTCAGTTTCAGGTAAATAAAGGACGGAGCCCGGTTCTCCCGCAATGCATTGAGCAACAGCCCACACACAAAAAAGCCCCCGACACCTTTCGGCACCGGGGGCTTTTCATAACCAGAAAAAACGCGGTACGAGTTATTCCTTCTCGTCCTCGCTCAAGCCTTTCACAATAACCGCCCCAGCCAAACCAAGCATACCGAGGTTCTTGACCTGATCCATGGCCGGCTTCAGCATCTGAGCCATGATGGTCCGGCGCAGATTGGCCTGCGGCATGGCCTGCGGAATCGAGGTGGCAGTCAGCAGGTGCATGTCTTTTTTGTTGCCGTAATACAGGACATTCGGGCCGATCTTCACCTTGGCGCTTTCCAGCTTGACCGCGCCTTTTTTCACATACTTGGCAACCTCGGAATTGGGATCGGAGAGATCCCCGAATATCCGGGCGCGGGCCAGGCAGGTCTGCACGCAGGCAGGCTCAAGGCCAACGGCAACGCGCTCCACGCAGAAGGTGCATTTGTCGGCCTTGGGATCGCCCTCTTCCTCATTCACGTAGCGGGCATTGTACGGGCAGGCGTCGGCGCAGACACCACAGCCAATGCAGCGCTCCTTGTCGATCTGCACCGTGCCGTTAAATGGGTCCTTCCAGGTGGCGGCTACTTCCATTTTCTTGGTCGCTCCGCTCTTCGCATCGGTAAATGTAACCTCTACCTTGTCCGCCGGACAGACATCCACGCAGGCGGGCTTGTCGCAGTGATTGCACAGGCCGGGATAATAGGTGGAAGCCAAGCCCTGGGGGGTTTTGCTCGGTCCGAGGCGATTTACCCAGTTTCTCCGCCGTTCCCTTTCCGCCGAATCCTTGCCCGTGGGAACCTCCCACTCGGCCCGGCAGGCGATGGAGCAGGCATGGCAGCCCACACATTTCTCAAGATCTATAATCATTCCGTATTGACTCACGGCATACCTCCATAAATCGAATTGGTTAATTTCCCTGCGGTATCATCTCGCCAAATCACTCATTTTCAGGCGGGAATACTCAACACCTTGCCATTCTTGACAAACTTGACGAAGTTGTTCCGCATGCCGTTCGCGCCGGTTTCAGGATCAACAACCCGCTTGGTGATCAGGCTCTGGTCGTCGATGCCCTTGCCCACGCCAACGGTCATGGCCGGGTTCTTGGTGCCGTAGCCGTGGGCCATGTACACCGTGTCCTTACGGATACCGGGGGTGACCTTGACCACGCTGCTGGTCTCGGATTTGACCCCGTCCTGATTGACCAGCTCTATGCGGTCGCCATCTTTCAGCCCCATCTTCTTGGCTGATTCGTCGTTGAGCCACACCGGGTTTTCCGGCATCTCGTTCATCAGCCAAACATTGTTCATGGAACGGTTGAAGGTATGCACCGGCGCCCGGCCATACACCAGACGGGCAAAGCCCTTGGGCGGCTCCGGCACCGGAATATAGGTGGGCACTCCGGGGAAACCGGCATCGGCGACATCCTGGCTGAAAAACTTCACCTTCAGCACTGCACCGTAGGGGTCAACGCCTGGCTGCACATGGATGCCGTCCTCCTTAACCAACTGCTCAACGGAGAGATTGGCTCCGGCCAGAATCTTGTTGGTCATTTCCAGCTCGGACTGAACCGGGATATGCTGACCGTAGCCCATGCGCTTGGCCAGCTCGTTGACGATCCACACCGAATCCTTGCGCTCGTGGTCGGCCGAGGTGGGTGAAACCAGAGGCATGCGGGCAGCGATATACTGCTCCTGCTTGCCGGACAGATCCCACTGGACGCCGGTTTTGATCATGTCGTACCGCTCAAGATAGGAAGACTCCGGCAACAGGATATCAGCGTACATGGTGATGTCGGTGGGCATGACATCGCAGACCATGACGAAATCCATCTGCTGGAGCATCTTGATGGTGAGCGGTTGATCGGGAATGGTCTGGATGGGGTTCTGGCCCCAGCCCACATAGCCCTTGATCGCATACGGGTTGCCGGTGACCGCGGTCTCGCGGATCATGTCGGTGGGAGTGCCCGGAGGCGAGAACTGATGCTTCTTGGCCATGTGATGAAGGGCATGCGCCTCGGCGTGCTCCACATTCACCTTGGGCCAGCCGGACTTGCCCACCTTGGGGCCCTTGCCCTTGACAAAGCCGCCCTTGACGCCAATGGCGCCAAGCAAACCGGTGAGACAGGCCAGGGCCCGCTCGCGCTGGAAGTCGTTGCCGTGCCAGGTTACGTGGCGGCCCGGATGGATGGAAACATTGGGGGCGTTGGCAGCCAGCATTTCGGCCACTTCCTTGATTTGCTTGGCGGGAACGTCGGAGATCTTGGCGGCCCAATCCAATGTGGCATGGGAGATGCCTGCCTTGAACTTATCAAAACCCTCGCCGTTGGCCTCGACATAGGCCTTGTTGTATTTGCCGGTCTTGATCAGGTGGTTCATGATCGCCAGCAGGAAGGCGGTATCGGTGCCGGGCTTGATCTTGACCCAGGTATGGGCCTTGGCCGCGGAGGCGGAAAAGCGGGGATCGACCACCACCAGCTTGGCCCCGTTTTCAAGGCCCTTAAGATACCGCTTCACATGGGAAACATGAACGTTTTCACCGAAATGGCCGCCCAACAGGAAAATAACCTTGGCGTTGGCCATGTCGACGTTCTCGTCCGGCGCGGTGTCCAGGGTGGCGACGTAGGCCATGTCGCGGACACCGCGGCACTGGAAAAAAGAAGCCTCGGAGTTGTTCGGGGTACCGACCACATGCTCGAAAAAGGTCATGGGGTATTTGGCGGAGGAGCCGTGGGGGAAGATGGCGATGCCGTGGGGACCGTACTTGTCGATAACCGCCTTGAGCTTGGTGGAGCACTCGTCCAGGGCTTCATCCCAGGAGATCCGCTTCCACTCGGGGGCGCCGCGCTTGCCCACATTCTTCATGGGAAACTTCAGACGATCCGGATCATAGAGCAGCTTGACTCCGCCATTGCCGCGGGCGCAGATGCTCACGCCGTTGTCGATGCTCTTGGGGTTGCCTTCAAGCTTCACCAGCTTGCCGTCCCGTACCTTGCCCACCAACTGACAGCGCCAGAAGCACATTTCGCAGACGCCGCCTACCGCGGTCGTGGTATCGGCAAAGCTGCCCGGTGCGGTAAACGGTTTCTTGACAAACGGGGTGCTCGCATTCGCCCTGTTGGCAAAACAGCCGGACATCGCTGCCGTGGCTGCCGCAAGGGATGCGGTCTGGAGAAATTTACGTCTCGTCAGATTCAAAGCCATTTCACATTTCCTCCCTTGTAAAAAAATCAATGAGATTAACTAGAACTCCATAAAAAGGGTGACGACCCTCTTGTAAAACCCGTGCCTGAAATTTTGGAAACCATGGCCTGAAATGCTGTTGCAAAAAAAGCTCTTCTTCCTGGCTCTTGCCTTCCTCGGCAAGCAACGCCAGAAATTCCAGTTCAAAGGTAAGATGATCGGGGATGTCCGCCTCACCCGCCAGATCGAAGCCCTGCTCCCGGTAAAAAGCCTTGGCCTTTTCGGCGCTGGGGCCGTAGAGCATGCCGTCGGCGCTGAGGTAGATCGAACCATACGGCGGGGCGACCACGGAGGGAACGGCATTGACGAACAGCCGGGTGTGTTCCACCTGGACAGGCTCAAGCCAGTCCGCGCCTTCGGCGATTGCCTGACGAATGGTCTGCGCCTCGGCATCCCAGCCAAGCTCGACAAGAAAGGTATTGAGTGCGGAAAAATAATCAGGCTGCATCCAATCCGGGCTGGGATAGCGCATGGACTGGGCGAGAAAGCGGTAAATCTCCGCCATGTTGGTCGAAGTAGATTGGGTCATGAGCCTCGCATGGGGGCAGGAACGTATCGTTTACAAATGACGCTCACCGCCCGAGGTGCCACATTTCTAAGAGAATGGTTCCTGCACGAAAATGGTTTTCAGCCAATGCGTGTTTACAAGATAAGGAAACACCAGAGTGTGCATAACACAAGGCCCCCCTGTTGCAAATGCGGCAAATTGTCGCATTTGCAACAGGGCACAAGGAAGCACTTCAACTTCCCCGCGAAAAATGGTATGCATCACGGGTGTTTTCGAACACAGTACACAGGCTTACCAGGGCAACACAACCATGCTGCTTCCCGCAAGAAAAGAGGGTTGAACGGTGCACACGGCTATCCGGCAGAACAATTTCAGGGGGGATGATACACAGACCGCCCCGGCCAGAATCGCCTTCACCTGGCTGCTGCATCTGCGTTGGGGAGCGGTGGCGGCCCAGGTTCTCCTGGTGTTGGTCGCTCTTTTTTTTCTTGAAATCAGTCTCCCCTACCGGATTATTTCCGGGATCCTCACCTTTGAAATCATCAGCAATTTCCTGTTCGGTTTTTTGATACAGAAAAAAACAGCCATAGCCGATCGGTTTTTCGCGCTGGTCATGTTCCTGGACACCGCCCTGCTCACCGGACTCATCTACTACTCCGGCGGTCCGATGAACCCCTTCACCTTTCTCTATCTGGTGCATATCACCCTTGGGGCCATTCTCATGCCGCCCGGCTGGTCCTGGAGCCTGGCCATTTTCACCACCGGCTGCTATGCCACTCTGTTTTTGCTGCCAGCCGAGGGAAGCATGAATCAGCCCTGTCATCCGGAACCGGCGATGCTGCAAACCCTGAGCGACCCCCTGAAGATCCATCTTCAGGGAATGTGGGTCGCCTTTGCCGTAACCGCCTTTTTCATTGTTTTCTTTGTCAGCCGGATTCAGATGGCCCTGGCCAGATACCAGAAAACCCTGACGGATCTGCAGGAAGAAAAGACCAAGAGCGAACGCATGGCTTCCCTCGCCACCCTGGCCGCGGGCGCGGCCCATGAATTTTCCACCCCCTTGTCAACCATCGCCGTGGCAGCCGGTGAAATGCTTCATGCCCTGAAAAAAAATAACGGCTCGGGGTTTCCTGAACTGCTTGCCGATGTTATCCTGATTCGTGACCAGGTAACACGCTGCAAGGATATCCTTTTTCACCTGGCAGCCGATGCCGGAGACCAGATGGGGGAGGCATTCACGGATTTTTCCATGGACGAACTCATGGAAAATCTCCTCATGTCCTTTCCCGGTCCGCTCAAAAACCAGGTACACTATACAAACAATACGGGCGGGTTATTGCTCAGGATGCCGCTTCGCACCCTGCGCCGCATTGTCCGGGGCCTTATCAAAAATGGTCTTGATGCCGTCCCGAGTACGCCTGTTCTGGTGGAATGCCGGCACGACGCAACCCGGCTCTATATTGAGGTCACGGACAATGGCGCCGGCATGACTCCGGACATCGCCGCCCGGGCGACAGAACCTTTTTTTACCACCAAGGAGCCAGGCAAGGGATTGGGCCTTGGCCTCTTTCTTGCCAAATCAATAGCCGAACGATTCGGCGGGGGCTTAAGCCTGATTTCCGAGCCGGGCAAAGGCTCAAAGGTGTCACTTTTTTTTGCTTTGCAACAGATCACGGCCCATACGCCGGAGGGATTTCATGAATAGAACGATTATTCTCGTTGACGATGAGGAGCTGTTCCGGGAGCGGTTGGCAAAGGCCTTTAGTCAACGGGGGTTCACGGTTTTCACGGCGGGCGGTTATGATGAAGCCCTCCGGGTTCTCGAGGCAAAAAAGCCAAACATGGGGGTGTTTGACCTTAAAATGCCCGGCAAATCAGGGCTGGAGCTCATCCCTGCAGCCAGGGCCATCAACCCGGATATGCAGATTGTCGTACTCACCGGCTATGGCAGCATCGCCACGGCCACCGAGGCGGTCCGGCTTGGGGCTCTCTATTACCTGCCAAAACCGGCGGATGTGGACGATATTCTCGGGGCCTTTGCCAGGAACCCGAAGCTTGCCCTGGATATCGACCAGGATGAGTTTTCCGCCCCTTCCCTGGCCCGGGCCGAATGGGAACACATCAATCGCGTGCTCACCGACTGCGACGGCAATATCTCCCTGGCGGCCAAAAAACTCGACCTGCACCGGAGAACCCTGCAACGCAAGCTGCAAAAATATCCTCCCTGCAAATAATCACCGCACAATTCACCCGGAGAGACACCATGCGCACCAAACAGTCCGGCGACTCTTGCACAAAACGGTTTATCCTTGCATTCTTGAGCGTGGCAATGCTGCTGACCTGCACCCCGGCCATCGCTGCGGGACCGGAACCCCAACCGATCACCGAGACTATGAGCTGCGCGGCCTGCGGCATGTATCCGCACCGCTACCCCCAATGGCAGACTCAGGTCATCTTCCAGGACGGAACCGTGAGCGCCTTTGACGGCAGCAAATGCCTGTTCCGTTTTCTCCTCAACATGCAGAAATTCGCCCCCGAACGCACACCGGAGCAGGTGGCCGCGGTGTGGGTGAAGGATTTCAGGACCGGCGCCTGGCTTGACGGCAAGGCGGCGCATTATGTGATCGACAGCAAGGAACTGGGTCCCATGGGCAAGGAGCTGATCCCCTTTGCGACCCGCGCCGCAGCGGAAGAATTCCGAAAGGCAAACGGCGGCGCCATCGAAACCTATGCGAACATCAGCATGGCCACCATCAAGCCGCTCATGGGCGGAATGCAGATGAAGATGCCGCATTCTCCCATGCAGTAAATCCTCCCCGCCCGGCACGCCCCCCGTGCCCGCTCCCTTCCCAGCCCAGCCAACACCTGTCATTCTAAGTTGTCAGCATTACGGGAAATAGAATATTCGCCTGATGCTGCACCATCGCAATGCCTTGATCCTCACACCTGTAGTTTACATTCAACTTGTTGAAATTACGCATTTTTTATGGTTGACTTCCTTCCAGAAACACTTATTATATTCTTAACGAGTGAGATAGCATGGAAACATTCACCCCACGGAAAGGAGGCGAATCATGACACACGCATCGTTGGCAAAAAGCAGAAGCCGGACCAAATCTGTAGCAAGAGAAGCAGCAAACACCAGAGTTTCAACCGGAGCGTTAGCTGTATTTGGCACGCTCTCAACTCTGACCGGTCTGTGGGCCGTGGCCTGTTTGGTCGGGGCATTAATCGCCACCGGCGGTCCTCTTGCCCTGACCAGTGCTTGGATTTCCGCGGTAACCGGCGGATGAGAAGCAAAATGTCGGCAGCCATGCTGGAAATAGTTCCAATCCGGTATGACTCCAGGGTAAAGGCGAGAGTAAAAGCCAGACACCCTGCCTTCCTTGGAGAATCGGAACCCTACACTTCTGTAGGACAGGAGATATCCAGGGCAGGAGTGGGGATTATTATTTGCGCCGGAGCGCTCATCGGCCTGAGCGGTTTTTTATTTTTTGTCGGGGGACTTTTTCAAAGTGACGGGATCACAGGTTTTGTAAAAGGATGGCTTACCGCCTTCACCGGCATATAACCGTATTTTTTTTGCAAGGAACCCCTTGCAAAAAAAAAGCGCGCAACACCAGCACACAGACAAGCCCGGGCGTACCCTGCGTACGTTCCGGGCTTTTTTATTTATGCTTGGCAGCCGAATCCCCCTTCCAGTACAATGAAAAGCATGGGGGAGGCATCCCGGAACCCCTTACAAAGCCAGACCGTGGCGTGCACACATCGACAACAGAACGAGGTTGCCATGACCAAGCTTGTCTACACGCTCTTCCTCCTCGCCGTACTCGGAATTATTGGCTTTGCCACCGCTCTCTTCTGGAAACTGGAAAACACCCGCCCTCCCCTGAAATATAACGACTTCCTGACCAGCCTGGAAAACAGCGAGATCGCCGAAGTACACCTCAAGGGCGGAAACATCTCGCTCACGGATATTTATGGCCGTGAATTTTCCACCTTTTCCCCCGATGTGGATGCTCTCATGGGCAAACTGGTCCACAAGAAGGTCTCCATCATCACGGAAGATGACCGTCCTTCGCCGTTTGGCAACCTCTTAACGGTCACGCTGCCGATCAGCATCATTCTTATAGGCGGGTTGCTTGTGATGCGGAGTCAGCAGCGAAAATCGGAAGAGGAGCCTGAATTCGCCAAAAACAAGGCGATTCATTTCGACAAAAACAACAAACCCATAACCTTTGATGATGTTGCCGGCATCCCTGAGGCAAAAGAGGAACTCAAGGAAATTGTCAACTTCCTCAAGGAGCCGAAAAAATTCAGCAGGCTTGGCGCCAGCCTGCCCAAGGGCGTTTTGCTGCAAGGCCTTCCCGGCACGGGTAAAACCTTGCTGGCAAAGGCCATTGCAGGCGAGGCAGGGGTTCCATTTTACAGCTTCAGCGGCTCCGATTTCGTGGAGATGTTCGTTGGGGTTGGCGCTTCGAGGGTCCGGGATCTTTTCCGGGAAGCAAAAAAAAACGCGCCCTGCATCGTCTTTATTGACGAGATTGATGCGGTCGGCGCCCACCGCAGCGGTGCAGGATCGGTCAGCGGCCAGGATGAACGGGGGCAAACCCTGAATGCCCTGCTCGTCGAGATGGACGGCTTCAGCCGTGACGACACCATTATCGTTCTGGCCGCCACCAACCGCCCGGACATCCTTGATCCGGCCCTGAGGCGCCCTGGCCGTTTTGACAGGCAGATCACCATCCTGCCCCCCGACGTGAAGGGGAGGCAAAAAATCATTGAGGTGCACAGCAAACGCTTGATCATCTCGGAAAATGTCGATCTGGCAGAGGTTGCCAGAAACACCCCCGGCTTTACCGGCGCGGAGCTGGCCAATCTCGTGAACGAGGCCGCCCTGATCGCGGCCCGGGAAAATAAGGAGGCCATCGAAGCAGACGATTTTAACGAGGCAAAAGACCGGATTCTGATCGGCATCGAGCGCAAGGGCTTCGTGATCAGCAAGGATGACCGGCGAACCATGGCCTATCACGAGGCGGGGCATGCCATTGTTGCCCGCCATCATCCGGAGGCCGACCCCATTCAAAAGATCAGCATTATCCCCCGCGGACGGGCCATGGGCCACACCCTGCAGCAAAGCCTTATCGACCGTCAGGCCCATACCAGGGAATACCTGCAGACCAGAATCGCCATTCTCATGGGCGGACGGGCCGCGGAAAAAATCGGCCTCAACCAGCAAACCACCGGCGCAGAAGACGATCTCCTGCGCGCCACCCAGATCGCCACCAAGATGGTATGCCAATGGGGGATGAATGAAGTCATCGGCCCCCTGGCCTATGCCAAATCAGAGGATGGCTTTCTGGGAGACCAGGCAAATCCGCTGATCTACAGCGAAATTACCGCCAGACACATCGACATGGAAGTGCGCAAACTGGTGGAGGAGTGCTCTCAGAAAGCACATGCCATCCTCCTGCAAGAAAAACCTTTCTTGAGACACCTGGCGGAGACTCTCCTGCAGACTGAAACCCTGGACCGCGAAGAGATGGAAATAATTTTCGAATGCTCCCGCAACAAACAGTCTGCGGAAACAACCGAATCCAGCGAGGGAAAGATCCATGAATGCATGACCTGCCCGGCCACGAGCCACTGCGCGCATCTGCCTTCACCAGCCGGCAAACCCTGAAAACCAGCGCCATGGGGCACGACACCGTGCGGGTCTTCTTCCATTTTTTTGCAATATTGCGATTACCCAAAAAGCGGCCATTATTATTTCGGTAAATGGTGCTCTTTTTTTAATGCCGGAATGCTGACACCCTGACTTTACATGTAACTCGTTAGAATAATTTATTTTTTCTTTGCACATATCCATGATAGATTACAAGGGAGCCGGTATTGTGCGAAACATGAAACCATGAAAATTATCGAGACGGGAGGATGAGCATTGGCCACATTCACAGACATCATCAAGACGTTTGTCAATAGCATTGCCCGCAGCAAGGTTTCCCTTATGGGAGCCGTCCTGACCACCGTTACCTTTCCGATCCTGCTGGTTGCGGCGGTTCTCGACATCATGGGAATTGTGGAAAACCCCTATTTCGGTTTTATCATCTATCTGGTTTTAGGTCCGCTCTTCATGGTGAGCCTGCTCCTTGTTTTTCTGGGCCTTTTCTTCTTCAAGGGCAAGGAAGGGGCCAGCCTCTTCACCTATGACTACCTGAAAGAACAATTTTCCGCCCCGAACCGGTTCGCCAAGGCACGAAAACTTGTCTTCCTGATATCCGCCCTTACCTTGCTCAATCTTTTCATCCTCGGCCTCATATCCTACACCGGCTACCACTACACGGAATCCATCGGATTCTGCGGACAATTATGCCATACGGTCATGGCGCCGGAGTACACCACCTACAAGAATTCTCCCCATTCACGGGTTCGCTGCGTGGAATGCCATATCGGCCAAGGCGCCCAATGGTTTGTGAAATCGAAAATTTCCGGGGTCAGGCAGATCTTTGCCGTTGCCTTCAACACATACAGCCGGCCGATTCAAACCCCGGTCCACGGTTTGCGGCCGGCCCGGGAGACCTGCGAGCAATGTCACCGGCCTGAATTATTCCATGGAGACAAGCTCTACATAAGGGATAAATTTCTGCCCGATGAAAAAAACACCCATCTCCAAACCGTGCTCCTCCTCAAGGTTGGCTCCGGCGGCTACCGGGGCAGCAATGCCCATGGCATTCACTGGCATGTGTCCCCGGAAAACGAGATAACCTATACCCACACGGATACGGCCCGGGAAAAAATCAGCGAAGTGAGGCTCTCCAAGCCGGACGGCACCGAGATTGTTTTCACCAAAGAGACGGATACCGGCGCCGTGACTGCCGGGAAGGTGCGGACCATGGATTGCGTCGACTGCCACAATCGCCCCACCCATATCTACCTCCCGCCCGATGAAGCCCTGGATCAAAAGCTGGCCCATGGGGATATCCCCGTTTCCCTCCCCTACATAAAGAAAATTGCGCTGGAGTTGATCACGAGAACCTATGCCAGCCATGAGGAAGCCAAAAACACCATTGCCACGGAAATCCGGGCCCGATACCGGAGGGATTATCCAACCCTGGTGAACAACAACCTGCCGCTTCTCGGACAGGCTATCAGCGGCATTCAGGCGGCCTATGTGGAAAATGTTTTCCCGGAAATGAAAATAGAATGGAATACCTACAGAAATTTCCTTGGGCACAAAAATGATTCAGGCTGTTTCCGCTGCCACGATGGCAGCCATACAACCAAGGCCGGCGAAATCATCTCCATGGACTGTGACACCTGCCATGTCATTCTGGCCGAAGACGAAGCCGACCCCAAGGTCCTGGAAACACTGCGCGGCCTGTAACAGATATGAAACATTGGAGAAGGCCCGCCCGAACGGCTGCCTTCTCCAATGTTCTGCTCATGAAAAACGGATATACACGGAGCGGCACATGGCACTTGACAACAGCGAACCGATTTACCCGATCAGTGTTGCGGCGAAACTTCTCTCCGTTCACCCGCGGACCTTGCGGATCTATGAGGAAGAGGGGTTGATCAAGCCCGCCCGGCAAGGCAACAAGCGCTATTTCTCGAACAACGACGTTGAGTGGATCACCTGCCTGCGCACCCTTATCCACGAAAAGGGTATCAGCATTCCCGGCATCAAGATGCTGCTCGAACTCACCCCCTGTTGGGAAATAACCAAATGCCCCCCAGAAAAAAGAGACCGGTGCTCGGCATACATCGACAGGTCCATCCCCTGCTGGCAGCGCGCCAACACTGCCTGTTCCAAGGATTTTGGGCAATGCGAGACCTGCGAAGTCTATATTCGGGCCATGAAGCAGGTCAAGGATCTGGCTGCGACCGGCAATTCTTCACTGCCTGCGCAACCCGCTGGCCGGAAAGTGCAACCGCCAAAGAGTTAGAAACGCATACGGACAGCGCTGTGGCGAGAATTTTGCAATTAAGGCGCGGTGGTCATTTCTTCCACTTTCTGACAAAATCAAACAGGGTGCGCACCGCTATCCCGGAAGGCCCTTTGGGGACATAGGACTTTTCGGTGAAATCCCAGGCCGTGCCGGCAATATCCAGGTGAGCCCAAGGAGTCTCCCCGACGAACTCCTTGAGAAAGGAGGCGGCGGTAATGGCGCCGCCGTCTTTTTTTCCGACATTTTTGATATCCGCGATCTCGGACTTGAGCTGCTTGGTATATTCCGGGTCCAGGGGCAGCCGCCAGAGAGGTTCGCCGCTGCGCGCCCCCGCGGCAAGCAATTGCTCGCACAGCTCATCGTTGTTGGACAGCAGGCCGGTGCGATGATGCCCAAGGCCAATGATGACGGCGCCGGTCAGGGTGGCAACGTCGATCACCATGTCCGGCTTGTATTTTTTAATGCCGTAGGCCAGGGCATCGGCCAGGATCAGACGGCCCTCGGCATCGGTGTTGACCACCTCCACGGTTTTGCCGCCGTACTGGGTGATCACATCTCCAGGCTTCAGGGCGGCCGGGCCGGGGAGATTTTCCGTGGCCGGCACAATCGCCACCAGATTCAATCCCTTGAGCTTCGCTTGGGCAACCGCCTGCATGGCGCACAGGACCGCGGCGCCCCCGCACATATCGTATTTCATCTCTTCCATCCCGGCGCTGGGCTTGAGCGAGATACCGCCGGAATCAAAGGTGAGTCCCTTGCCGACCAGCAACAGGGTCGGCGCGCTTGGCTTCACCGCATATTCGAGGATCACCATTTCAGGAGGGCAAGCCGATCCCTGATTAACCCCAACAATCCCGCCCATGCCCAGTTTTTTCAACCGGGGTTGATCCAGAACGGTGCAGGTCATCCCGTGGGCAACTGCCAACTGCCTGCCGTATTCGGAGAAATGGCTCGGCGTCCAGTGGCTGGCCGGTTCATTGGCCATATCGCGAGCCCGGCAGGCGGCCTGGGCGACGATTTCCCCCAGCCTGATCGCCCTGCCGGCCCCTGTGCGGTCAGCACTGTACAGGGCAGCCTGCTGCAACATCTCCCCCGGGCCATCCGAATCTTTTTTGGTTTTGTATTTTCTAAACCGGTAAGCGCCCAGCACCAAGCCTTCGGACAGCCCCTCGACCATCTCGGCCATGCCGCAGTCAAGATCAGGGGCCACGAGCAACAAATCCCTGGCCTTGCTCTTCATGGCCAGGGAGACGATGGTCCCTCCCGCCTTGCGAAACAACTCTTGACTGAGATCCTCCTTGCCCAGGCCGACAACCAAAATCCGCTTTGCGGCGGAAACGCCCTGGCTCGTTTTTTCCGGATACAAAAGCAGGTGCTCTCCCTCTTTTCCGGAAAAATCGCCAAGCGCATGCACCCGCCGGAGAACCTCATCAACCATTCCCACACCGGAACGGGGAGCTCCCTTGCCAGGCTGACGCACCAGATATACAAGAAGATCCCCGGCATAGTTCTTGGGCTCAACCTTACTGAACTGCAGCATGCATGTACTCCTCAAGGTGGAATGCCGATTATAAAAAACCGAAGCGGCGGAATGGGGATCATGCGGCAATGGGCATGATTTTCTCCATGGTCATGGAACGGGCGCATTGCAGCCACTGCTCCACGGGAAGATCCTGGGGAAGCAGATTTAAATCCGTGGTGATCGCCTCTCCGTTGGCGGCCTTGAGAAGACACCGGTCGGCAATGGCCACGCATAAAGGGACCCCTTGCAGAGAGTTGAGCGGCTGGCTGTGATTTGCCGCGGCGTCAACCATGACCAGGGGAAGATTCCACCAGAGGAGCAGGGCGCTGCCCAACTCCAGGTGACTGATGCCGAAAAGCTGCTCTTCCATCTCGGTGGCGAACAGGCCGTAGCGTCTTAGAAATGTGGGGGAATGATGCAACACCTCATCAAGGGAAACGAGAAAGACCAGCTTGCCGATATCATGGAGAAGTCCGGCGGTAACCGCGGTCCTCTCCTGTCCTGGGGCAAGCGTTTTGGCGATGAGTCCGGCCAGCTTGCCGCACTGGATGCTGTGGTCAATGATTTTCAGGGCATGGGGATGATATTTTTTCGGATACTGAAAATGGTTGAGCGCACAGAGAAAAAGGACCATCTTCCGTGTCCTGCTGATACCGAGACAGCTTACAGCCCGATGGAGATCGTCAATCTTCATCCCCCTGGAAAAATGCACGGAATTGACCATCTGCAGGAGCCGGGCGGCAAGAACCGGATCCTTGCCAAGAACCTCGACAACCTGGCTCAAGGCATAATCGGGTTTCTGGAGAACGGCTTCCAGTTCATGCACCACCGGCGGAAGCGCGGGAAGCCCCTGCCCGTTATCAAGAAAATCCCAGCATTTACGCATTCTGATCCGTGAGTGCACGGACAGATCGTGCTCCAAGGATTGGCCCAAGTCCTTGCTCACGGGCAAACAAAACCCCCGGTGCGCCGCCCCCGTGGCCACAACCCTGACCAAGGCGTCAGCCCCGGTCTTTTCCGAAAAAATAACTCTGATCGCATGGGGGCAGGCGGTGGTGACATAGCGCAGGAAATCCTGTTCGCGCAGGCCGGGCAGGTTGAGATTGCACATAACTATATCCGGCACAATCCCGGACAGAAGTTGCTTGAATTCCTCGATGGTGGAGCAATAACAGACGAGATGCGGCCAGCGCCCCAGCAATTCCTGGAACGCCGCCTTGTGCGACGGATTCGGATCAACGATAAAAACCGAACATTTTTTTATGCAAACCATAGAATGGTAATCCCCTTCCGACCTTTCAGCGCAAAGCCATGGTGACGCATCCGGAAAACAGAGCTGTTCTCGCCATCTTAAAAAACTGAAGGGTTCGGTGGGGTGTCCGGGCCGGCTTTCCTTGCCTGTAAGGAGTTAATTGAAGGAGATGTTTTTTTATATAATACAGAGTACCCCTTACGCAATGATAATTGCATGATAGAATCAAATAATTGCATTAGATTGCTGATCGTTTCAGCAATCTCATTTCCAACCCCATCCACCTGGAAAAAATGGAGGCTCCCTTGATCCTGCAATTATGCCTTTCCGTCGGTTTTGCCATTATAATCTCCGCGTTGTGCAGCGTCTGCGAGGCAGCGCTCTACTCCTTGCAGGTGAGCCATATCGAAATCACCGGCCAGAGCCACAGGCGGATCGGCCGGATTCTCATGGAGATGAAGAAGGATATCCACCGGCCCATCACCGCCATTCTCACCCTGAACACCATTGCCAACACGGCAGGCGCCACGCTCTCCGGAGCCGCGGCCGCCGCAGTGTTTGGCACCGACAGCATGGTTTGGTTTTCCGTACTGTTCACCATGGCCATCCTCCTCTTTTCGGAAATACTCCCCAAAACCCTGGGTGTTTCCTACTGCCGGCCACTGGCGGTCTGGATTGCCTACCCCCTCCACTGGATGGTGAAATTATTGACCCCGTTCATCCTGCTAATCCAGGCCATCACCCGTCTTCTCCCGGCCAAGAACGACGGACTCCTGGTCTCGGCCCAGGAAATCCAGGCCCTGGCCAGACAAAGCCATAGATCCGGAGAGATAAGCCTACAAGAGCACCGGGTCATCACCAACATTCTCGAACTGAAGGATAAAACCGTCCGCCAGATCATGACTCCGATCACCGTCACCTTCATGCTCGATGCCGACCTCACCGTAAGCAGGGCAATGCAGGCCAACGAGAAGCTGCTCAATATGCACAGCCGGATTCCGGTTTATGAAAAAAACAGGGATGAGGTCATCGGCATTCTCCTGCGCAAGGATCTGTTCACCTGGGCAACCCAAGGGGCCGAAGAAAAAACCCTGCGGGAGTTCATGCAACCTGTACATTTTGTCCCGGAAACCGGACGCCTGACCACGGTCATGCTCGAATTTTTCGAACACCGCAAACATCTCTTTATGGTGGTTGATGAATACGGCTCGGTCACCGGCGTGGTCAGCCTGGAGGATATCATTGAGGAAATTGTGGGCAGGGAGATCATTGATGAATCAGACCGGGCCATGGACATGCGGGAGCTTGCCAAGCGCAAACGGCTCTCCTTCATGACCCAGTCCCAGCAAAACCGTTAACAGCACATGCTTGCCATACTGAAAGGCAAAAACTGCATCACGAGATGTAACGGCTTTTCACCCCGATAAACGCGATATGTGCGTTAACGAAACTATTTCCTGCCCAAAAAACGCAGAAAATAATTCCCAACTTACTAAAAAATAACCGTCAAATAGAAAAAGAGCAGGGCGATAATCAGGAGATTGATCCCGAGAAAGTTCCGGAAACGGACATGGCCCTCGAAATCATTGAGGCAGAATTGCCAGAGGATATAACAGCCGGCGATGGAACCATTGAGCATGAAAAAGGCGGAAAGGATCTGTACCGGAAAATCCGGGATGGTAAAAAAGAACTTCTCCAGAAACCCGGCTCCGACCTGACGCCCGATGGTTGGGATGAAATCCCCCACCCCCGCGGCAAAATAACCCAGCCGGTAGACAAGCTCCCCGGTGAAGGCCATGGGGATCAGAATCGGGACCATGGGGGAAAACTTGCCGAACAGAGGATCCTCATCGACTCCGAACAACCGGGCGCCTAAGCGGATAATCCCCAGGCTCAAGGCAAAACCGATCAACAGCAACAGACTGAAGAGAACAGCGTCCGGCCAGCCGGAGAACTCGGCAAGCTGGGTGTAGATCTCCTTTTTTCGCAGAAAACGAGCGAGCTGGGAACCGATGAGGAACGGAACGATATACGAGCAGGTGATGTAGCGCCCCTTGTTGCGGATCAGCTCTGAATAGGGATTGCGCAGGAGCAGTTGCGGCGAGTCCCGGTCGCAGAAAGGAAGGCAATGGCCGCAGACCAGGCAATGCAGGTTATTCTGGACATTGTAGGCTCCAAGGTACACCGGGCAACCCCGTTTGCCTTCAAGCCCTTTTTTGCAGGCAAAGGTCTCGCAGCCGCGGCATTTTTCGTGATCCGGCCTGAACTCGGTAATGGAAAGGGTTGCCGCCGCGCCGCTGATGCGGCCCAGAGGACAGAGATGCCTGCACCAGGCCTGTCCGGGGAAAAAAATCGAGAACAGCGCCGCGCCGAAGACAATGGAGAGGACGAAATACGAAGTGCCGACCGGAGACCGGTCAAGTCCGGCAACAACCTCGATCCAGATGATGAGGGCCAGCAGAATAACCGAGGCGTACACCCCATATTTCTGCAGGATTTTCGGAACGCTCAGGGAAAAGCTTATCCCCCGGCGTTGCAGGAAGACGCCAAGCCCCGGGAAAGGGCAGATTCCGCACCACATCCTTCCCACGAAAAACCAGCTCAGCACAATGCTGGGCCAGATCAGACCCCAGGAAAGGAATACCGCGACATTGCTCCGCGCATCCTTGGGACCGAAAAGCCCGGAAACAACCACCAGGGCAAAGAGAATGTCACCGGCGGTCCGCAGATAGGCGTAATGATGCCGGGCGGCGAGAAACCGTCTTATTCCGGGAAACACCCGGAACAGATCCAGTCGCTGCTCGTTTATGGAGATAAGACTCTTAAGGGCGCGGGTCCACCAGGTCACAAAGTTATCCCACCTCTTCCAGTACCACTGGCAGTTGCATCTGCCGCTCCTCCCGTTCGATGGTCAGGGTGACCGCATCCCCGACCTTGTAACGATCCATGGCATTGCGCAAATCGTCGTAGGAAAAAACCTTGTGCTCATCAACGGCGAGAATGACATCCCCGATGACGATCTCCCCGCCAACCCGCCGTGTCCCCCGGAGCCCGGCGGATTCGGCGGAACTGCCCGGCTTGATATTCATGACCAGCACCCCTGCCACCCCAACCCGTCTGGCAATCTGATCATCGGCCACGGCAATGCCAAGACCGGGTCGAATCAGCCGCCCATGCCGGATAATCTCCGGAATCACCTCGGCGACCACGTCCACCGGCACGGCAAAGCCGATGCCGGCGCTGCCGCCTGATGGGCTGTAGATGGCGGTATTCACCCCGATAAGACGTCCGGCGCTGTCGAGGAGAGGGCCTCCAGAGTTGCCGGGGTTAATGGCGGCGTCCGTCTGGATGACCCCCTGAATGGTGCGCCCGGTTGCCGACTGGATCTCACGGCCAAGAGCGCTGACGATGCCGGAGGTAAGGGTCTGATCAAGGCCAAAGGGATTGCCGATGGCGAAAACCTTCTGCCCCACCAGCAGATTATGGGATTCACCCAGAGGGAGCGGGGAGAGTTTCTCCGCCGGCGCCGAAATCTGCAGCACCGCCAGATCCTTGTCCGGAGCGACACCCACCAGGGTGGCCTTCCAGGTTGAACGATCCGCCAAGGTGACCTCGACCCTGCTGGCAGATTCGATGACATGATAGTTGGTCACCACCCTTCCCTGCTTGTCCCAGACAAAGCCGGAGCCTGTTCCCTGGGGGATTTCGTGGATATTGAGGCTGAAGATGTTCCTCCGGACCTCGATATTGGTGATATAGACCACCGCCGGCGAGGCGGAACGAAAGAGGGCGATGGTGCTTTGCTCGTCGGCCGCGAGATCTCCTCGCGCCGTTACCGGGATGGGGGTGGCTTCAGGGATGGGAACCGGGCGCTGGTAAACGAAAAAAATCAACCAACCGAGCAGGATGAGAAGCAGCAGGAGTAGAAAGGAAACACGTTTTTGGCGTGGGGTGTTTGCAGGGGAAATATTCATCCCGTGGCCTTACAGTCCCGGCAATGCAGCAACACGGAACGAGGGCGCGGACAAACGGTGAAAAGCGTCTGCAGGGTCCATCGTTAGAGTGCGGATGCGTTGCGTCTTGATCGTAATATGCATGCTCTCAACCCGTCTGTACGTCGAAAATCAAGAGTAATACGCCACAAAACTATATAGCTTCTTTCAACAAAAACCGCCAACCATAATGAAGCGCGCGCGGGGAGGAGGAACAACTCCTTAACGGTTGCCGGAAGAAGAACCGCTGCCCCGGAACTTCCGGCACAGAGGGTTCAACAACGCATTCCGTTTATGAAAGCCAGCCTTGCAAGGCGTCGACAATCTTTTGCGCCTGATCAGGGCTGGAGATGTTGAACTTGGACTGCGGGCTGTATTCGCCGTTCACCTTGCGATAGCGGCGGATGGAATACCGGTCCGGGCTGTATTCATTCTTTTTGGCATCCCATTGTTGATAGCGGAAAAGAATAGTGGCCCAGGCGCCCTTGGATAGAACAACCTTCTCGAGTTCCTTGACAACCACGATCCCGTCTTCTTCATAATTGATGGTTACCTCGTCAACGGTCGCCGCCATATTCCCCCCTTATTACCGATCAGACAAACGATCTGCGAAAAACAGCATCCGGCCTGAACTGAGCCAGGGACACTGCACCAAAAAAAAGGACTCGGCAGCTACGCCAAGTCCTTAACATTTAGATGGTAGCGGGGGCTGGATTTGAACCAACGACCTTCGGGTTATGAGCCCGACGAGCTACCGAACTGCTCCACCCCGCGTCAATTGTGTGATAATACTCTATCTTGGGAGAATGTCAAGGAAAATAAAGGGATTAAGCTGCATCTGATGACTGATCCCGCAAGGCGGCAAGCAACGCCTCCGGAAACTTCGTCAATCTGCCGGCCAGATCGACCACCGCGTGGGTGGTATATCCCTGGGCCAGCATTTTCCCATCATTTTCCCGGATAATCCGGTAATTAAACCGGCAGGTCCGGGACTTCACCTCAACAAGGCAGGTTTCCACCAGCAAGAGATCGTCGTAGCGGGCCGAGGCCTTATACCGGACATGACATTCCACCACCGGCATGATAAACCCATGCTGCTCCATCTCCCTGTAAGAGAGCGCCCGTTCCCGCATCAATTCGGTGCGGGCCGCCTCAAAGTAGCGCAGATAATTGGCATAATACACCACCCCGCCGGAATCCGTATCGCCGTAAATCACCCGGCAGCGGTGCCGATGCAGCGGTTCCTGCATGTCCAGAGGCGTATCGGCCATCAGCGCCCAAGCACCCGGTTAAAAAACTGCCGGCCATCCGCCAGCAGCTCCCCCGCCTTGGCAGCGCTTTGCTCGTCATAGGGAAGGCCGCTGCCAGACCGCCCCGGCCGCGAATCATAAATGGCCACGGCCACAGGTTCCGAACTGTGGGTTCTCAGGGAAAGCGGCGTGCAGTGATCCATGGCCACGGCCAGGCGAAAATCATGCCCGCTCGCCAGCAGCGCTGCAAAAATCGGCTGCACGATCTTCCCGTCGAAATCCTCGATGGCCTGGAGCTTGTCCTTGAGACTGCCCTGATGCCCGGCTTCGTCCGGCGCTTCAACGTGCACAAAGACCAGGTCTTTTTCCTGCAGCGCCTCAATGGCGGCAGCGGCCTTGCCTGCATAGTTGGTGTCCAGATATCCTGTGGCGCCGGGCACACTGATAATCTCAAGACCGGCATACACGCCGATGCCCTTGAGCAGATCGACCGCGGAAATCAAAGCCCCTTCAACGCCAAACCGCTCCTTGATGGACGGCATGGACGGCGCCTTGCCCTCTCCCCAGAGCCAGATACCATTGGCGGGATTATGCCGGCCTGCCCGCCGCTCGCGATTCACCGGATGGTCAGCGAGAAAATCCACCGCCTTTTTCAGGGCTTCCCGCAGATGCGGGATGCTGTTGTAGCGCTGCCAGAACTCGGTCACATCGCGGCCGGTATGATCATGGGGCGGCACGGTGACCAACGGCCCAAGCTCGCCGGAGTGCACAAGCAGATGCCGGTAGCTGACTCCGGGATAAAAATGCAACCGGTCGGTACCGGCAACCGCCTCGAGTCCCTCGATGAGGACCCTTGCCTCCTGGCTGGAGATATGGCCGCTGCTGTAATCCTCCATGTAGACCCGGTCTGCTTCGAAACGCAGGGTAACCAGATTGCAGCGGAAGGCAATTTCATCGGGCGCCAGGGAAACGCCGAGGCTGGCCGCTTCCAGGGGGGCGCGGCCGCTGTAACACTCATGCGGGAGATACCCGAGCAGGGAGAGGTTGGCCACATCGCTGCCAGGGGGAAACCCTTCGGGCACGGTGCGGACGAGGCAGAGTTCGCCTTCGTTGGCAATCCTGTCCATGGCCGGGGTTTTGGCATACGCCAAGGGGGTTTTGCCGCCCAATTCGGCAATGGGCAGATCGCCCATGCCGTCACCGACCAGAATGAGATATTTCATGCCGTTGCTATTCCGCATGGGGTTTCATGATCCGGATCTTCACCGTCTTGTCGGTGCAGATGTCCAGGGCGTCGATCTCGGCCAGGGCCTTGCGCACCGAGGCTTCCTCCGCCTCATAGGTCATCATCACCACGGGCACGGTGCCCTTTTTCTGCCTGCCCTTCTGGAGAACCGATTCGATACTGATATTGTGGCGAGCCAAAATTCCGGCGATGGTGGAGAGAACGCCGGGCTTGTCCATGGCGGTCATCCGGAAATAATAACAGCCGCGCAGGCTCTCCATGGGGGTGATGGCCCGGGGCTTGATTTCCTCCGGCAGATAGGCAAGGCACGGCACCCGGTTGATGCTGTTGCAGAGGATGTTGCGGGCGATGTCGACCACATCCGCGGCAACCGCGCTGCCGGTGGGCATTTTGCCGGCTCCCTGGCCATAGAGCAGGATATCCTCCACCATGTCCCCGGTGAACTGGATGCCGTTATAGGCGCCGCCGATGTTGGCCAGCAGATCCTTTTCCGGCACCATGGTCGGATGCACCCTGGCCTCCACCGTATCGCCATGATTGTGGCTGATGGCCAGGAGCTTGATGCGGTAGCCGAACTCCCGGGCAAAATCGATGTCGATGGGCTCGATCTGGGAGATCCCTTCGATGCTGACATCACTCAGGCTCATCTTCATGCCGTAGGCCATGGTCATCAAAATCACCAGCTTGTGGGCCGTGTCAATCCCCTCGACATCATAGGTGGGGTCGGCCTCGGCGTATCCTTTTGCCTGGGCCTCTTTCAGCACCTCGGCAAAGGGCATGCCTTCATCGGTCATCTTGTTAAGAATATAGTTGGCCGTCCCGTTCATGATGCCCATGATCGAGAGGATCTTGTTGGCAACCAGCCCCTCTTTCAGGGCCTTGATCACCGGAATGCCGCCGCCGACACTGGCCTCAAAGCCGACCTCGACGTTTTTCCTGGCCGCGGCCTCAAAGATCTCCATGCCGTGCTGGGAGACAAGAGCCTTGTTGGCGGTGACCACATGCTTGCCATGCTCTATGGCCTTCAAAATAAAAGTTTTCGCCGGCTCAATCCCGCCGATGAGCTCGACCACGATGTCGATCTCCGGATCCTTGAAGATCAGGTCCGCGTCCCGGACAAGCTCAACCCCCTTAAATTGCGGGGGCAATGCTTCAAGGCGGATATCCGCAACGCGGCACAACCGGATGGAGGCGCCGGTTTTCCGCCGCAACCGCTCGCTCTGCTGCAACAGAACCTCTGCCAAACCGCTGCCGACTGTGCCAAAACCCAGCAAACCAACCTTGATTTCTTTCATGGGACTATCCTGCAAAATGTATCCGGAAACAAAACGGAATCCTGTTCAAGCGGGCACCTCAGCCCGCCGCCGTCCCGACGATGCTCAACCGGAATTTAATACCTTTTTTGCCGGATGATGTCAAAAATATTCACGAGGAAACTCCGTTGGGTTTTCCACAAAATTTTCTTGAAAAACCCGGCTATCATTAATGAGTTCCATTGACAAGATGCGCAAAAAAAATTACAAGTAGCGGGAATCTTCGGGGATGCAATCCACCGGAATGTCACCGCGCCACATCCCATTCCTCGGCCAAGGACCAGCCCGACTGCTCCATCGATGTGCATTCTTGTTATGAAGTATATTTTTCAGATCTCAACCAATTAATCTAAGAGGATGACTGCAAGTGGGTGAGCTTAATATTATTTCAATGTTTTTTGAGGCCGGACTCACGGTCAAATTTGTCATGATCATGCTCCTGGGGTTCTCTCTGTACTCGTGGTTCATTGTGTTCCAGAAATTTTCCCTGTACAGGAAGGCGAAAATGGAAAGCGAAGAATTCCTGGAAACATTCTGGCAGAGCAAGAATCTTTCCGAAGCCCTCAGGTTCGCCAACAACCTCTCCCTATGTCCGGAGGCGAACATCTTCCGGACCGGCTACCATGAACTCCAGAAGCTCGGCAAAACAACAGCGGCCTCCCGGGCTGCCGATGAAACCCTGGAGACACGCCTTGCCGGCATGGAGCCCCTGAAAAGGGCGCTCCGCAAAGCGGAAAATATCGAATCCGCCAGACTGTCCGAGTCACTTCCTTTTCTGGCCACCACCGGCAGCACCGCCCCCTTTATCGGTCTTTTCGGGACGGTCTGGGGCATCATGACCTCTTTTCATGAAATAGGCATGCGCGGTTCGGCTTCGCTGGCCGTTGTGGCGCCCGGTGTTTCCGAGGCCTTGGTCGTTACGGCCGCAGGCCTTGCCGTGGCCATCCCCGCCGTTGTTTTTTACAATTATTATTCCAACCAGATGGCGGAAATCGAAAGCAGGATGCACAGCTTTTCCGTTGATTTTTTGAACCTCGTGGAACGGGATTTCATCTCCCGGCAGAGTTAGCACCTCGTTGGGAACCGTGACAAAACACCCCTGCCAGTTCTTGTCATTTCGTTACGATTCCTTCCGCCGATCACGGCATTGCAACATATAATTTTTTACAAACTACGGTTTACAGGAATTCGCCATGGGTCCGGTCGAAGACGGCAACTGCAAAAGACGGCTTGTTTCGGATATCAACGTCACTCCGCTGGTGGACGTCATGCTTGTGCTGCTGATCATTTTCATGATCACCGCCCCCATGATGACCCAGGGCGTTGACATCGATCTGCCGGAAACAACCGCCAAACCCCTGCAACAGGAAAAGACCCCCATCATCGTGACGATTACGAAAAAAGGAGATTTCCTGCTCAACAACACCAAGGGCACCCAGGCAGCCATCAAACAGGAACTGGCCGCTCTTGCAAAAAAAGGCACGAATGACGCGGTCCTGCTCAGGGCCGATAAAGAAGTTCCTTACGGTGTCGTGGTTTCTCTCATGTCCGACATCAAGGCCGTTGGTTTTGACAAACTCGGCATGATCACCCAGCCAGAAATCGACAAACCCAAACAATAGCAGACACACCGTGCCTTTTCGTCCGCCGACATCCGAACTGCCTGACAACCAATGGCAAAAACCCCTGTTTTTGACCATTACCGTGCATGTTTGCTTCGTGCTATTCGGGCTTTTTGCTCCAAATTTCCTGCACTTCCAGCGGAAAATACCGGAGGTGTATACGGTCAACCTTTTCTCCGTGGAGGATCTCGGCGGACCAGCTCCGGCGGCCGCGCCAAGCAAAGCCGCAACCGCCCCCCAGGCGGAACCAAGCCCGCCCGTGGCAGCGCCTGAGCCAGCCAAGCCCACGCCACCGCAAAAAACACCGCCGGCGCCGGAACCGCCGGCGGTCGCTAAGGACGCCATCTCGCTGAAACCGATAAAAACAAAGGAAAAAGCAGACATTGACAAGGTAAAGCTGTTGCGGGACAAACTGCTCGCCGAAGACAATGCGAAAAAAGCGCAGGAAGCAGCGGAAAAAGCCAAAGCCGATGCGGACAAAAAAGCAAAAAGCGCGGTTGACCTGATCAAACAAAACCTCAAGGCAAGCCAGCAGCTTGCCGCCGGTAAAGCCGCCGCCGGGACGGGGACAGGTTCCACAACCTCGACTCAGGCAGGCAGCGGCACAGGGAGCGGCGCGGGCGGCAGCGGGATCATGGTCGATGAAAATCTCCGCCGCTACCTTCTTGCCGTGAACAACCAGATCCATGAGCATTGGGCCCTGCCGGACCTGCAAAACTGGAAGGAAAACATCGAGGCCATTGTCATTATCCGGGTCAGGCGCGATGGCGTTATTGTTGAAAGCTCTTTCAAGAAAAAATCAGACAATATCTTTTTCAATCAATTTGTTGAAAAAACGCTGAAGCTCTCTTCACCGCTACCGCCATTCCCCATCGGCATCAACCAGTCGGAAATGGAAATCGGCCTGAAATTCAGACCAGGAGAAGTTTTATAACATGGATTTTTTAATGAAAAACAACTGGACGAAAAAAACTGAAAATCCCCCATCGGACCGCGCCGCAACTCATGGCAAGGCACACCATGGTCTTTCCATGAAAAACAGCATCTTCGCTTCCGCCCCGGGCATGATTCTCCTGTGCCTCACCCTGTTGCTCGGCTCCGTCCGCCCGGCGGAAGCCATAGTCTATCTGGATATCACCTCTGCCAACGTCCGCAAGGTGAACATCGCGGTTCCGTATTTTGTCGATAAAAAACAACCGGGAACCATCCATGACGGCGGCAAGAAGATGGCGGATCTCCTGAGCCGGGCCCTGGCCTTTCACGGGTTTGTGCAAATAATCGATCCCGCTGCCTACGGTGGCGCCCAGACCTGGGACTGGGCTGCTCTCGGCACGGAATTCACGATCCTCGGCCAATATGAAATGACCGCAGACGGACTTGTGCTGGAATTGCGCCTCAATGAAATTCAATCCGGCCGCATGATTCTTGGCCGTCGTTACCAGACCCCGATCAGCAAGCATCAGGAAAGCGTAAAAAAATTCTGCGATGAAGTTATTTTCCAGCTCACCGGCGAACGCGGGGTGAGCCAGAGCCAGATCGCTTTCGTTTCCACATCGTCCGGGCACAAGGAGATCTGGCTTGCCGATGTCCTTGGCGATAACGTCCGCCAGGTAACCCAGCATGAATACCTGGCTGTTTCTCCCAGGTTCTCCCCTGACAACAAATGGCTCGCCTACACCTCATACCACCGGAACAACCCCAATCTCTATATCACCGCGCTGAGCACCCTCAAGACCACCCGCGCCATCTCCTACCAGAAGGGCCTCAACATGGCGCCTGCCTGGGCGCCGGACGGCAGTGTCCTGGCCGTAACCCTCAGCAAATCTTCCAACCCGGATATCTATCTCATTGATATCAACGGCAAAGAATTGCGGCGGCTGACCAACGGCGAAGGCGTCAACGTCTCCCCCACCTGGTCGCCGGACGGAAAAAAGCTTGCCTTTGTTTCCGATCGAAGCGGCACCCCGCAAATTTACGTCATGAACGTGGCCACCAAATCCGTGCAACGGATAACCTACCTTGGCAATGAGAACAGCACCCCGAGCTGGTCGCCCAAAGGAGATTGGATCGCCTATACAGGCAGGATAAATGGCAACACCCATATCCTGATGATCAAGCCGGAAGGAGGCACTCCGGTCCAGTTGACGCAAACAGCAGGCGACCATGAGTCGCCCAGTTGGTCCCCCGATGGCCGGCAAATCGTTTTTTCAAGAAAACGGAACAATAAAGAGGAAATATGCGTCATCTTTAAAAACGGCATGGGGCTTCGCCCGCTTTTCAATCTCAGGGGCGCGCAATCCAACCCGCAATGGTCTCCGCGTCAAGAGTTGTAAACCGTTGCAAAAAAATAGCCCTGCTATCGAAGATAGCAAAAAACGGCATATATATCCGGACCCGCGTAAAAATGCGAAAAAATGATTATTCAGCCTTGGATGCCAAGCGTTATATTTTTCCAGGAGACAAACCGATGAACCGATCAGTGACCAATATTGTTCTTGCCCTGTGTCTTTCCCCCCTTCTCATGCAATGCGCCGCTGAAAAAGATGTCCGTGGCCTTGACATGAGGCTCCGCACCGCGGATTCAAAAATCACGGATATGGAAAACACCCTCACCGCCATGAAAAACCAGCGCGGTTCCCAGGCTGAACTGGCGAGTCAATTCGAGCAGATCAAATCGCGCTTGCTGCAGCTTGAAGCGCGGGTTGAGGAAAGAAATATCCAGGCAAAACGCATTCAGGATGAGCAAGCCGCCTTGAAACAAAATACCAATAGCCAGCTTGAGCAATTGCGGGGCCAGATGGCGGAACTGAACAACAAGGTGACCGGCGTCAATGCCCAGGTTGCTACCGTTTCCGATGATTTCAACCGCATCCAGGAAAACCGCGCTAAAGAAGCGGCGGAGCGTGCCGCCGTTGCCGCCAAGGCCGCGGACGAGGCACGCAAAAAAGCTGACCTGGCCAACACCCCGCGCACCATCGAACCGGAACAAACCAAGAAAAAATCCGGCCACACCGAAGAAGCGGCAAAGCCGGAAGAAACAACAAAACCTGCGGCAGCCAAAACCACGATGCAGGACGCGGAAACAAACACCAGCGACACCCTCTACAATAAAGGGCTTGCCGCGTACAAGGCGAACAAATACAAGGAAGCGTACAACGCCTTTTCGAGTTACCTGGAGAAAAACCGGACCGCTCCCCTGGCCCCTAATGCACGATACTGGCTGGGGGAGTGCCTCTTTCAGCAGAAAGAATTCGAACTCGCCATCCTTGAGTATCAAAAGGTGATCGCCGATTACCCCAAGAGCAACAAGGCCCCGGCTGCACTCTTCAAACAGGGGCAGGCATTTGAAAAGCTCTCCGAAAAGGAGACTGCCAAGATCGTTTACAACAAGCTTCTTGCCGATTACCCCAAAAGCGAACAGTTTGAAATGGCCCAGAAGCGGCTGAAAGAATTGAAATAGAACGCTGCCCCGCACAGGGGAGATTCCGGCGAAACACGACATAAAAAAAGGGGCCCCGCTTGATTGCGGGGCCCCTTTTTTTATGTGCCAACTGCAGAGAAACTTACGGGGTAATCCCCATCTCCTTCTCCTTGGCGGCCACGGCCAAACGAGTCTTGACCACAGTGTCGGGGATCAGACTCATGGAGTCGATTCCGCACTCGACCAGGAAGGTGGCGAACTCGGGGAAATCCGAAGGACCCTGGCCGCAGATGCCGATCTTGCGCCCCCGCCGTTTGGCAGTGGCGATGACCATCTTGATCATTTCCTTGACCGCGGCATCACGCTCGTCGGCAACACCGGCAAGCAAGCCGGAATCACGGTCAAGGCCGTAGGTGAGCTGGGTCAGGTCGTTGGAGCCGATGGAGAAGCCATCGAAGATGTCGGCAAAGGCATCGGCCAAAATGACGTTCGACGGAATCTCGCACATCACGTACAACTCCAGCCCGTTTTCGCCCTGAACCAAACCGCATTCCTTCATGACCTGAATGACCTTCTTGCCCTCCTCGGGAGTACGGCAGAAAGGCACCATCAGCTTGATATTGGTGAGCCCCATGTCGTTGCGGGCCTTGAGCAGCCCCTTGCACTCCAGCTCAAAGGCCGGCCGGTACTTGGGATCGTAATACCGGGAGGCTCCGCGCCAGCCGATCATCGGATTTTCCTCATGCGGCTCGTAAAAAGTGCCGCCGGTAAGGTTGGCGTATTCGTTGGACTTGAAGTCGGAAAGACGAACAATAACATCCTTGGGATAGAAACCAGCAGCGATGCGGCCCACGCCCTCGGCAACCTTGTCGATGAAGAACTGCTTCTTATCCGTATACGCAGTTGTTTTCTTGTCGATCACCCTGACCACCGCCTGCTTTTCCGGATCCGAGGATTTCTTCAACTCCTCGTAATTGAAAAGCGCCAACGGATGAATGCCGATATGGGAATTGATGACGAACTCCTCGCGGGCGAGGCCAACGCCGTCATTGGGAATCTGGCACTCGGAAAAGGCCTTTTCCGGGATGGCCAGGTTCATCATGATTTTGGTCTTGGTCTTGGGCAGATTGGTAAGATCGAGCCGATCGATTTCGAAATTCAGCAACCCTTCATACACAATGCCCTTCTCGCCCTCTGCCGAGGAAACAGTAATGTTTTGGCCGTTGGTGATCTTCTTGGAGCCGTCTCCGGTACCGATGACGCAGGGAATGCCCAACTCGCGGGAAATAATGGCGGCATGACACGTCCGGCCGCCACGGTTGGTGACGATGGCCGAAGCAATCTTCATGATCGGCTCCCAGTCGGGATCGGTCATGTCGGTAACCAGGACCTGCCCCTTCTTAAAGCTGTGGATGTCGATCACAGCGGCAATGACGTTGGCCTCGCCCTGGCCGATCTTGGTGCCGACCGCCAAACCTTCGACCAGCACCTTGCCTTTTTCCTTCAGCTTGTAGGTTTCGATGGAGCCCTTGGAAGCCTGGGAATGCACGGTTTCGGGACGGGCCTGCACGATAAAGAGCTTGCCGGTGCCGACGTTGACCCCGTCGCCGTCCTTGGCCCATTCAATATCCATGCCCTTGCCGTAGTGATCCTCGATAATACAGGCCCATTTGGCAAGCTGGAGAATTTCATCGTCGTTGATCACATATTTGCCGCGCTCTTCCGGCGTAGTGTTGATCGTTTTTACCGGTTCTTCGGTATTGGGATCGTTGTCGTAGATCATCTTGATTTCTTTGCTGCCGATGGTCTTGCCGACGATGGGACGCTTGCCCTGCTTAAGGGTCGGTTTGAACACATAAAACTCATCGGGATTGACCGCACCCTGAACCACGGTTTCTCCCAACCCCCAGGCGCCGGTAATAAAGACCGCATCCTCGAAACCGCTTTCCGTATCGATGGAAAACATGACGCCGGAAGAGGCGGAGTCACTGCGCGCCATCTTCTGCACCACGATGGAGAGATAGACGTCAAACTGGCCAAAGCCCTTGTCGTGCCGGTAGGAAATGGCCCGATCGGTGAAAAGGCTGGCAAAACAGCGGCGGCAGGAGTCGATAAGCTGTTCCGGGCCACGGATATTCAAATAGGTTTCCTGCTGGCCGGCGAAGGAGGCGTCCGGCAGATCCTCGGCGGTGGCGGAAGAACGCACGGCCACGTCAACACTGGGGCCGTACATCTCTTCCATCTTCTTGTAGGACTCAAGAATAGCCGAACGCAGATCCTCGGGGAAATCGGCGGTGCGGATAATATTACGCGCTTTCTCGCCGCGGGCCTGCAGATTGCGCAGATCATGGGTATCAAGGTCGGCCAGGGCATCTTCAATGGCTTGGCCGATACCGGCGGTCTTCAGCAGATGGCGGTAGGCATAGGCGGTAATGGAAAAACCGTTTGGAACATCAACACCCTTCGAGGTAAGCTTCTGATGCATTTCACCCAAAGATGCGTTCTTGCCGCCAACCAGCGGTACATCCTCGATGCCGATATCATCAAACCAGAGAATAAAAGCCTCATCGTGTTTACCCATTGTGTTCTGCTCCCTAATTATTTATTTAAAAGTTCAGGACGTGGAACGCACTAAAAAATCCATTGATTTTGCGACGGTCGTCACGCCTGCAATGTATAGCGAATCTTGCCTTGCGGGTCAATCGAAACCTGAGAAAACCCCAAAAAAATGACCCGTTGCTCAGCACATATGCGCATAGTATAACATAATGTATCCATGCCTGTTTTTTTTTATTCCTTTCCTTCTTCCAGCAAGCCAAAGGTCTCCCTATGATCAAGCAAGACATCGAACGCTTTTTTGATGAACATCTCGCGCCGGACAACCATGCAGCCAGCGACTATTTCGGCCTCATCAAAAAACTGGTGGGGCTTAAAAACAGCTCCGTTCCTGATTCCCATGACTTCCGCCAGGCATGCGAGGCCATCGCCAAAGCATATGCCCTGGTGGAGGATGAAATCCGGACCAACACCAATCCTCCGAGCAAGGAGCTCTCCTTTGGCACCTCCGGCTGGCGGGGGATCATCGGCAAGGATTTCTCCCTGCACTCCGTGGCTCTGGTGGCCCAGGCCATCGTTGCCATGTACCGCGGCCTGGACCAGGACGATTCCCTGGCCCCGGCCCTGGGTATGCACAGTTTCAGCGAGGTGCAACAAAGGGGCGCGGTGGTCGGCTTTGACAACCGGTTCGGCGGCAGCCTCATGGCGGAGCGGGTTGTCGACGTGCTGACCAGCAACGGCATCACCGTGCACTATGCCCATGAAGCGACGACCGGCACCCTTTCCGCCGCAGTTCTCATTTTAGATGCGGCCTTTTCGATAAATCTCACCCCCAGCCATAACCCGCTTGAATATGCCGGTTTTAAGTTCAATGCCGCCGATGCGGGTCCTGCCGCCCCCGAGGTGACCAGCCGCATCACGGAAAACGGGAGGCAGCTCATCGCCGGGGGCAAAACCCCCTTGTTGGCTCCGGATGCGACCCTGGTGAAGCAATGCGACGCCCTGGCCTGCTGGCAGGAGCTGGTCGCCAGAGGCGCAGCCAAGCACGGCTTGGATTACCCCGGCATAATGGCAACCTTTCATGATGCCTCGGACTGCGTGGTCGTGGTCGACTGCGTCCATGGCGCCAGCCGGGTGCACATGCGCGCCCTGTTCGGCAATCAGCCCTCGGAGAGGCTCATTGTGTTACGGGACCAGCCCGACCCCACCTTCGGCGGAGTTTCGCCGGAGCCCTCCTCGCAGAACATGCAGCAGGTGCTGGCCACCCTGCGCAACAGGCCGGAACCGCTCAAGCTCGGGATCATCATCGACCCCGACGGCGACCGCATCCGTTTCAGCGATGGCGCCATCGAGCTGGACATGAACCTGTTCGGAGCCATGGCCTTTCATTATCTGCATGAAAAAAAGGGCAAGCATGGTCTGGTGGCAAAAAACGTGGCAACCAGCAATTTCGCAAATGCCATTGCCAAGGGGTTGCACGAGGAAATTTTCGAACCCCGGGTCGGGTTCAAGGAGTTCAAGCCGGTCATCGGCAAGGCCCTGGTCTGCTTCGAGGAGTCCGACGGCATCTCCGTCATCGGCCACACCCCGGAAAAAGACGCTTACATCGGCCTGCTTCTTGCCCTGGATATGATGCTCTCCCTGCAAAAGAATCTTGGCGACTATCTGCGCGAGATCCAAGCGGAATACGGCCATTACTATCCGGCCAGGGGCGGAGTCGAGGTGAGCCGGCAGGGTAAGGCGTTGCTGGACACCCTGGCCGGACTGGAGAAATATGCGGTTGGAACCGTGCTTGATATCGGCGGGCAACCAAGGAAAATCACCGAGGTAATCACCATCGACGGCAGAAAAATGATCCTGGAAGACAACAGTTGGCTGATGATCAGGCCGTCCGGCACCGAGCCCAAGGTGCGGTTTTACGTCGAAGCCAGAAGCGAATCGGGCAAGGATGGACTCTTTGCCGCGGCCAAGGCAATGCTCACCGAGATCGGACTTCTCTAACAGGATGTTGAAAAAAGCCGTCCTGGCTTTTTTCAACCACGATCGGCCAGAAGTGAATTCTGTCCGATCTCACAATTTCAACGAGATAGAACTCGTCGAAATTGGCGATCCATCCCTGGATCGCACGCACAGGGCATCGAAAAACGAGTTTTTCAACACCCTGCTAAAGGTCGAGGGATGAAAGAAAAAACGAACAGCCGCCAGCTCCTCCTGGTTGAAGACAGCAAATCCCTCGGCTTGATGGTGAAAGACAAGATAGAAGCGCAACTCGCCCTCTCCGTTTCCCTGGCAACATCCTTTGCCGAGGCAAGACGCCTCATCGCGGATCAGCGGAATCAATTTTTTCTGGCCATCCTCGACCTTACCCTGCCGGACGCCTCAGGCAACGAGGTGGTGGACTATGTCCTGACCCGCAGCATTCCACCGATCATCTTCGCAGGCAGATTCAACCAGAAACTACGGAATACCCTCTGGCAGAAAATGATCGTCGATTATGTCCTCAAGGAAAACCCCCAGAGCATCGACTATCTTCTTGGACTTGTCCGCCGCATCGCCAACAACAGCGGGGTCAAGGCGTTGGTTGTGGACGACTCGCGTTCGTCGCGGCTTGAGCTGAGCAATATGCTGACCATCCATCGCTTCTGCGTGTATGAAGCGGAAAACGGTGCGAAGGCCCTGCCCATTCTTGAACAGCATCCGGACATCAAACTCCTGATCACCGACAACGACATGCCCACGATGACCGGACTGCAACTGACCAAGGAGATCCGGCACCGTCACGCCAAGGATGAACTGGCCATCATCGGCCTTTCCGCCACCGGCGACCAAACCATCTCCGCGCAGTTCATCAAGAACGGCGCCAACGATTTCCTCAGTAAACCATTCTCCACCGAGGAATTTTACTGCCGGGTGAACCAAAACATGGATCTGCTCGACTATATCCGGCAGATCAAGGAAAGCTCGAACCGGGATTACCTCACCGGTCTGTACAACCGCCGCTACTTCTTCGAGATGGGGAAAAAACTCCTGTCCAGCGCCAACCGGGGCCACATCACAGTGGCCGTTGCCCTGCTGGATATCGATTTCTTCAAAAAGGTCAATGACACCCACGGCCATGACGCTGGTGATCTGGTGCTCAAGAATCTCGGCGCCGCGCTGCTGCGCCGCTTCCGGGAAACGGACATCGTCTGCCGCTATGGCGGGGAGGAGATCTGTATCCTGGTGGTCAATATGGCCGGGGAAAGCATCCACGATATTTTTAACGGTGTCCGGAAAAATATCGCCCAAACCACGATGGATCTTGGGCGGGAAAAGATCCGGATCACGGTCAGCATCGGCCTATGCGTGGAAGCAAAGGAATCATTGGAAGAAATGATCACCATTGCAGACGAGATGCTCTATGCGGCCAAGGAAAACGGCCGCAACCAGGTGCGCTTTTAGCCCCGGGCTCCGACCCCCATTTCATCCGCCAATCTTCCCGGCATGAGGCTTGGCAGGAGGTGCATATCAGCTCTCCACTGCGTTCACGAAAGCCCATTTTTTTATCCCGCGTTTTCTGTCGGTTTTTCTGTCACCTTAACTCCCAGGTAGGTTCCGGAGCTTATTCCCATCAGGACGAGAAGGGAAGAGTTGAACTCCGGCATCGTCAAGTATGCAGTTACCTGTCGCACAAATACCGCGACCAATACGATTGTCCAGGCAAAGATCTGGAACCGGTGAAAACTGACTCCGTAGTCGTCTGAGACGATATCCTTTATGAAACCCTGCGATTGTTTCGCAGGTCTCGACCTGTTCGTATCGATAGCCACTCCTCCGATCCCAGTGCCTGCACTGATGCCCATCAGAAGGACAAGCGTATCGGAAATCGTGTTAAAACTGTGCCTTACGGCGTAGAGCAGCAGCCATGCCGTCATGATGGCGAAGGACCAGACGGCCATCTGTACGAGCGCGAGGCTGTAAGGCTTTCTCCCAACCTCGGGATTCGGACCGACATCGCGAAGGATATTGGTCTTTGCGGCAAGGAGCAGGAAAAGAAGAATAAGCGCCACGATGATAACGATGCTGACGGTGAACCATGTCTTGTTTACCAGGACCAGGGTGAATGCTTTTTCCTTCTCCACCAAGGTCGGGATCGGCGCTTGATCTTCGAGTCCCACGCTGACTGAAACCTTGCGGCTGAAAAACTGCCCGGTCTTGCGCGAGGAGATAAAATTATCCCAAAGAGCAATCGGGGCGGTCGTGTGGCCGATAAAAAAACGCAGATCATCTTTATCGCTGTTGATGACATATGATCGGGGATACACCTCCTTCAACGGCATTCGATCAAAAAAAAGAATGATATTTTTGTTATTTTGCCGCGCCTCATCAATCAGTTCTTCGCCATTGACGATTGTCACGCAGATCTCTTCCGCAAGCCCCGCCGAATCCGCGTGACCGGTGTTGCCGGAAGCGACGGAGAGGACGTAGGGCTTGGCCGTGTCCAGCGGCATGGCATGCAAAGAAGGAGCAAATGCCATTAATCCCGGGAAAACAATCAAAGCGCTGAGTCTTCTGATAAGTTTGAGTCCATGCGACTTCATGGAGCCACTCCTCCCCGTGTTTGATGCTTCCGGATACCACAACAGGCAGATTTGAAACGAAAAAAGCGGGAAATCAAAGACAAAGACTCAGTACGAAGTACATACGGTGATTGTGAATAGCAGGGCAAAAAGACAAGGCCAGAAACAGAGCCTTGGGATCAAGTTTTCCCGGTACTGGACCAGATGACTATTCGCGTTCGCAGAATATAAAACCGAATTTATCGAGACCAGCAGAATGGCGAAATAGGTAAGAAAGAAAAAATATTCCAAGTAAAAGACCTGTTCCACCACAATCGTCCGCCTGATGTTGACATGACTGAAGGCTATAACCAAAAACATCGAAGCGCAGATATTGAGTATCCTGCCGCTTCCGGTCTGCATGACGCTCACCCGCCGTTCATCTTTGCTCGTGATCATAAGAAGCGTAAAGAGGAGAATTGTCACGATTATGAGAGCAGTCAGGTTGGAAATGAAGGCGTCGGTAAAGTTCCGTTTAATCTCGAAGCTGAAGCAGAATGACGGGAACATCTCTTTATTCAACGGTCGTTCCAGGCCGAAATTGGTAGTGTAGATATTTTCCCTCAACTCAAAAAAACTGCGGTCAATCTTCCAGCCCGGTAGGGTCAAGCCCTTTTGGAGTCCGGGAAGCGCGGTCGGATTTGTAAAATTGTACGCGGCAAGATCCGGCACCAGGAAAACGTTATGGTTCAGGTCCTTGTGCAGTATTTGCAGGCTTAATGTGTCCTGTTCAAGCGGATATTTCAAATGATCTATCTGCTGGGGAACCGTGCATCTTACATTCCAGCGTACGATTTCAAACCCCTTCTCCCTGGTGCTGTAATTTTCCTGCATTGTCAGGCTTGATGCTCCGCCTATCGTGAACCCGCGCGCCACCGCATCCTGTTCACCCAGCCGGTATTTTTGCCAGATGTAACCGGAAACCGTCAAGTCGCTGGCTGAGTTCAACGAGGCGGACTCAATAAAGATGCCGGTCGGTATGTATACCGGAGCCTCGGTATGCCTGTCCGATGATGCCCGGGTATACGAGTTCATGATCCTGGTCAACGCCGCCTTGTCGTTGACCAGGACACCTTCACTCCTGCTTATGGAATTATAGGAAAGTGAAATCTTCCACAAGACGCCGATCCCCGCCGCAAAGAAGATCGCAATCGTCGCCGACGCAGCCCATAAACGCGTCCGTTTGCCGCTGCATACCCCGTACAAAAGCGCGGCCATCGAGGACAAAAAGATCACCAGGACGGTAGTGACCTGTATGAGTTGGCGTCGCAACAGATCGATATCCCAAGGCAGATCATCCTTGACAAAGGTATTCTGCATGGACCATCCGGTGGACGGGATAGGGGCGTAGATCAGCCAGGACTCAAGTCCGGTGCTTACGCTCCGGTGATCGAGCACACCCGAGCCGCGCTTGCTTGCCTGTTCAGCCAGGATCAGTCTGTCTCGGTCGTTCTGCTCTTGTGAAATTTGCCTCAGCTTTTTGCGCAAGACCACCAGTTCGGTGTCCGGGTGGTAAAGGTATGCCCCCTCTTGCGAAACAAGCGCCCCGAAGCCTGTCGGCCCCAGGTCCAAAGATTCGATGATCCGTCCGATCTCCTCCATGGAAATGGTGATGGTTACAACACCCCTTGCGGAGCGTTGGCCGGCAGCCTCATCCATCCCGCCATAGAAAGGGACGGAATATGCAACCAGAAGAGAGCTGGAGGCTTCGCCGTAGAATGGTTGCGACCACCGCGGCCCACTGTCGATTGAAGAGCCGAACCAATCGTATTCCGGCTTGGTGTAATCGTATAGCGTGTCGAGCTGGATCCGCTCGATACGGCCATTCTTCCTCACATGCAGCACCGAGTAGAGTCTGCGGCCCGGATCAAACGCATACGGTTTGTAAGACAGGGCGGCACTAAGAAAATGCGGATGATGCTCCAGAAGCTCCCGAAGCCTTATTGGTGCGGCTTTGTGGACCAATTCTCCGCTACTCAACCGGTCCGCGATCGAATTGGCGTTGTCGGTTACTTCGCGGGCAACCCGGTCAATTGCCCTGGTCGCCTGAACGGTCAGGGAGGTGAGGCGGCTTTGGGCAGATTCCATCACCCCTCTCTTGTATGTCAGATAACGGGCAAGCAAAACAGCGCTCGCGACGAGGCTGGTTGCCGCGACCAGCAACAGCAAGGCAAAGATGATCCGTTTCCTTGCTTCCCGCCGCATTTCCGGTTGTTTCGCTGTCGATTCCTCGATCATTTTCCCCATTTTATTCCTTATTCAGGAACGTCTTCCCGGAGCTTTGCTTGCTGGAAATATTTGGGCCAGTGCCAGACCCACGCTTTTGTGTACAAGTGCAAGCCTGGCACTGTCAGGTTTCATCTCCATGAAAACAGGGGGATGACCGGTGTTCCTGGCACTACTTGGGGTAGATATCGAGTATCACGTCTAACTCAACTCTTTTACTAATAATATCTGCCGCTTCTGTCATTTTTTCGACAACCTCCTCCAGAGTTACCGTTGCTTCTCTGATTTCATCAATTCTGCCAAAGCGGCCTGATTTATTTGAGAGCTCCCATTTGCCGGAGATTGTGTTGAATTTGAGCTCTCCCCCGATGTAGGCCGAACCGGCATAGCATGAAGAGGTGCCATCATCCGCGAACCATGCGGCAAGCGTCGGATGGCCGCCGCTCCCGTCCTTTTCAAAAAACTTTTTATTCTCCTCAAAATATTCTTTCATTTTTTCCAGGGTATCGTGGAGAGAAGAGGCAAAGGCTTCGGGAAATCTCCACGGTTCTTCAATGCCGACGATAACCTTGCCGTCTTCCCGTAAGACCCATAAAAAAACCACCTCCTCGAACGCTTGGATCTCCTTGATCTGAGTGAATTCCTCCGGATTGGCCACAATATCTATCCAGACTGGATTGATCATGGTCAGTTCACTTGTTTTGACTCTTCTTGGCATAATTGGGTTCATGATATCCTCCTCGAATTACATGTGAGTTGTAAACGCCACCGCATGGGGCATTCGTTACCAGGTCGCGCCGTTGATGTCCGCAAGTTCGGCCGGCAGCAGCATGGCATGAAAGGCATTCATCGCGGCAGCACCCGCGACTGCCAGGGCCGGTGCTACGCCGATCGCCGGCAGAGCCGGCGGACCAGGATAAGACCAGCGGTACCAGACATTGAGGGTCACTCCACCAGCACCGTTGATGATGCCGTTGAAAGGGTTGGCGACGCCAGCGCCAGCCACGCCGTTGAGCCAGCCGGCGCAACCGGCGCAAGGCGCCATTTCCACATACAGAACCGCCTGGTTCGGTGCCACCATGTAGAGGCCGCCCAGACCCAGCCCCGCAGCTTGGGTATTGGTGAGAGCCGCGCGTTCCGCGTGGCCGGCCACCGGCCCGAGTACCAAGCCGCCCGCAGCCATCTGGGAATTGCCATAGACTACAGAATAGGGAAGCGCCGCCCCAGCAACCGCAGGAGGCACAACACCGCCGGGCGGGACCGCGCCAAACCCGGCGACAGCCACTGCCGCCGCAAATCCGGCCCCAGGGTTGGGAGCGACCGCCACAGCCGCACAGCACGATCCGGGACCAATGCCCGCCCCGGCGCCTCGGACGGCACCGAAATGGGCGACCTGCTGACGGGCAAGTTCTTTGGCAACGGCATAACCGGGAAGACCTGCATTGGCCGGGATAAGCTGATTTAACACGATTGGCATTGGAATCTCCTTCATTGTTGACAAGAATTGTTTATGTTTTCAGGGTGATACGTTGAGGCCTGCCCCTTTAGGCGTGAGTCATGATGATATCGGCTCGGGCGGGTTCAACAGTGAGGTTCAGCTCCCTGCTCCAGCCACTTTTCTTAGGTCCAGGCCGAACTGCCTGGCAAGGTCGTAGCTGATGCCGTGAACCACCCCCTTTCCTTCGGCGATGCAGAGCTTGCGCCTCCGCACGTCTTCCACGAACTTCGGGTTGGCGGCTTCCGCCCGCCGGTTCGCCACGATCCGCATCTTTGCCAGCTCGGTTTCTTCCGGCGAGGCTGATTGCGGCAACTTCCCGAAATCCGCCATGATCAGCGCCTTGACACCGTCGGCAATGCTTCCGTTCTGAACGCAGATATCGAACATCAGCGCTCTGCCGCGCTCGGACCAGAGGCCATAATCCTGGCAGAGCCGAATGCCTTTTTGGTAGTACGTTGCCGCCCCTCTCACCTCGATTGCCTGGAATTCCGGGGTGAGCCCGAGAGCCCTGAACATCTGTTTCCAGGGATCTGTTATGGTATGCTTGGCCTGATCCTGGATTGAGGCGGCAAAGGACAAGGCTGCCTCCTTGCCTCCGTTGATCGCCTGCTGGAGCTGGCCCAGGTTTTCACCGAAAATTCCCACAACGATGTCCTGATGATTGGCGAACATCTCCTTCAGGAGTGTCTGGAGCGTCCCCTGCCCGAAATTCCACTGCAGTGCGCCGAAACTCATGCCCTGGCCGTCAAAATTTCCGGTCATCGTTGCGAAGCACTCCGGAGAAAACTTTCCGGTCTCGAAAGATCCGGTGAGCGCCAGGCAGCGCGAGTCCAGATCGCCGGACACCTCCTTGGGCGCTGAAGCTTGGGAGGGAAAAAGTTTCCCCCAGGTAGCGGGACCCACAATCCCGTCCGCTCCCAGCCCGGAAGCGGTCTGAAATTTTTTGAGCGCGGTCTCGGTTGGGGAACCGAATACCCCGTCCGGTTCCCCTTGATAGAAGCCCGCGTCTTTCAACGCCTTCTGGATACGCGCCACATCCTCGCCGCTTGAGCCGTTTTTATATACCGCCATGAGTACACCTCCTCTGGTTTAGGTGGCATTCATCGAATCGGTCACCCGTATTGCACGGTTTCAGGCGACCAGTCACTCCACCTTGAACGTCTTGAACACCCCTTGGGTCTGCGCCAGGTGGTTGATCAGTCTGGCCGCGCCTTCCGTAGGCTCCGAACCCTCCACGCGCAAAACCACGTGGATGCTCCCCGCTTTGCTCTGCTTCCCACCGGCCATATCGACAAAGATGTTCTTTTTCGAAGCTTCGCTTTCCTGCCGTTCGTCTTCGGTACTGGCCTTATCCGCCTGTCCGGCCGACTCTTCCGTGAGCTGACCGAGATCCACGTCAAAGGTGATTTCGACATCCTTGATTTTCAGCATGTTCGAAGAAACAAGCGGCAGCAACGGCGCACGGTACATGTCTTCAGACCCCTCTTCCGCCTGGGGATGAATTGACGGCATTCTGACAACCAGGCTCTTGGGCCGGTTCTGGCTGTCAAAATACCCCAGCAGATTGGAAATCTGGTGCTGCTCGATATTGTCCTGGGCTTCAATGACGGCGCCCGCCAACGCCTCGATCAGATCGTTCAGCGGTATGTTGCTGGCCATGTATTCTCCTTGTTTTCAATTGTTCTCCAGTCCAGGCGAACCGATTAAAAGGACTGCATGCAGCCCTGCATTCAGGGCTATTTGCCGGGCCGGCGCAACGTGCCTTTTTCCGATATTTTTGTTGGTGATTTATCAGCCAGGGAGGTCAGTTCACAGGAGAGAATATTGTCTCCTTGTTTCCTCAGGGAAAGTTTGCCCAACAACAACTTGTCACAGAACCCACCCGTTGACTCAGTGATCGAATACTCCCGACCGTTGTCTCCGTCATTTTTTAAGAACTTGACAGTAAGGACACAACTGCGCGGAGTTTCGTATGTCAATGTCGACTTGCCGGTCTGCTGAAGGTTGAGATTCACCACGGAGCTGTTTACTTCCCCTGTCCACGAACCATCAAAACCTGTGTCGAGGTTAGGGGAACTCCCGGCGGAACATCCCGTCCCGAACGTCGATGATCCGGCGATAATGATCGCCAGAAACGAAAGGGCCATAATTGTTCTTTTAACAAGGCTGTACTTTTTCATTTTTTTCTCCTCATACAAGTTACTTTGAAAAAATTGCTCTCCACCATGTCGCTGTTTCGCCGCGCATCATGGTCTCGGCGTCCGCTTGCCCCACTATTTCCCTGACTCTTTGCGATTGTGCCATCGTCATGGTGAACCGTTGCTGTTGCCCCACGTTCCGCAGTAGATTTATTAATTTTAAAAATATCGATCCTTTTGCTTCGGGTGTCGGACACCCCTTGCCTGCTCCTTCATCTCGAGGAATTTCCACAAGCAATTTGCCGTCTATTCTAACTTCGCCGGCAGGCCGATCGGTTCCATGAAAAACAATTTGCATCCGTCGCCGGTTTTTGTGCCACCACCTTCTTTGATTGCGTGCCACTATCACCAGTGAATAGCGACGGGATGCACCGGGAAGTCTTTTTTCTTTCAATTCGCATTCGAACTCCAGCGAGAGCATGGATATCCGCGGGCGGTGATGTGCACGGAAACTTGAGACAGGCAAAGGCAACACCTCGTATGTATCTCCATCCGTGCCTTTCTGCGGAATGACAAAGGTGAAGAAAGAAGAGCGCGACACCCCACCGATCTCACCTGCCTCGAACATTCGTCGATCCGCCTCTTCGCGCCGTATTCGCAGCGAGTCCTGTGCGGCAATCAAAGCCGACTGAAACGCCTGGAGCAGATCATCGAAACTTCTAGTGCCCATGCAAACCCTCTCACCGAATCAGTCATCAAGCCAGATCGGCTTTCGTGTAAAACCGACATGGTAGACGATCCACTGGAGCACCACCTGATGTTCGCCCATTTGCAGTACGGCAAAACTTTTTTCCGTGGCGATGATGCAGCCCTTGGGCGTTCCGGTCAGGCACTTGTTGAGCAGGGCCGTCGCGGCCTCGATCTCTTCTGAGGTGCTCATCCGGGCCGGATTGTCGCTTCCGACGGTGATGCGTTTTATGTATTTAACTTCCGTAAGGTCAAACATGTCCCCTCGATATCGTACGGCGCCGGGCGCGCCTGGCGACGCCCCGGGCCGTGATGGGTAAAAGTTCGCTGATGCTTCCGTTTCTCATTGTTTACGGCAACACAGGCCGTTAGGCTGCCAAGGCTGCCACCGGCTGCGCCGGACCGATCGCGCGGGGAGCGCATGCGGTCTGCAGAATATCCATGACCCTGGCAAGACCTTCCGGCATACCCTTGTCCTCGGCATGAACCAGCACATGATATTTCGCTGAATTGTCCGAACTGCGCGCGTTTTCCTTGTGGGTCGCCACCGAGCCCTGGATTTTTACCGACCCCTTGAAGCATCCCCATCCCACCGACATCTCGGCCGACAGCGAGGCTTGGGCATCGGCAGACTCTTTCGAGGAAAAAGAGGATTTGACCTCCATGTCGAAGGTAACATCAACCGTGGTGATGCTCAGATTCGGAACCTTGACGATGGCGAGCAGAGGCACGCAGATCTCGACTTCTTCCTCCATGGTCGAACCCGGTTCTCCCGGCTTGGCCGCAGGGTTGTCCACCGGCCTCTTGAATTTGAACGTGGCTGTTCGTGTCCCGCCGCTGTATGGATCGTCAGCACTGCTGGGAGGTAAAAATCCGATAACCTTGATGAAATCAGCAGTCGCCTGCGCCAGCTTCACCTGGGCCTCGCAGGCCGCATTGAGGGGGCCACCGATGAGGTCGCCCATCGGCAACCCCTTGAATTGATCCGACATGTTTACAAGTTCACCTGCCATTTTTTACGTCCTCCTTGCTGTTTGTTATGAAATGCTCTCCATGGGTAAAAAGGCCCCTGCCTGAATCGTTTTCTTTCTATGGCATAACCATCCCTCCTTATTGAGTTAGAGTTCTGGGAAAATTTACCTTCCCCCAAGATGACATACGAAAATTCACACATAATTCCGAAGCACTGAACAAAACAAAACGTCACAAAATAACATCAGACTCGCAATGTTCGCCTGACAAACCAATCCCATACGATCAGGCACAAACACAAGAAAACATCTCGTTAATTATTGTTAAAATTGTCTAACAGATTGTTTTTTTTATAAAATATGCGAGTCGACAACCAGGAGGCTGCTTTCAGAGGGAAAAGATCAGCGCAGCTCCCGCAGACGCGCCAGCGCGGAGGCGCACCGCTGGCGCAGGGGAGTGTCGGCAGGGGCGTTCGCCAGGACGAAATCGCCGGTGAGAAGTACTTTTTTAAGACGGGGTCTTGCAGGGAGCGTGTGGAGGGCCAGATAGCGGTCCAGGGTCTGGGTGCGTTCCCAGCCGTCCTGATTGACGTAAACAGCCCATTGGCCGCTGCGGCGAGCCAGATCGGCCTTGCTGCCCAGAGTGGTTTCAGTCCACAGATCAAGCACCAGATGCATGGCCTCTACGATCAGTTGGCGGGGATTCTCCCCGGGGGCCTCAGGGGTCAGCTCCCGGCATATCCTTGCCAGAGAACGGTCGACGGCGTGCAGCTCGGCAATGAATCCCGAATATTGTTCCTGCATCAGCGAAGGAAGGCTGTTGAGGGTCTCTTCCATCTGTTGCAGCAAGCGACGATTCCGGGAAAGGTCATGGATCCGGCGAAGAGAAGCGGCGACGGACGGTGTTTCATCCAACAGCAAGAGCAGGAGGTGCTCGTTTTCCAACTTCAGGGCGGCAGGCACTACCCGGCCCGGCCACGGTTTGCCATCGGCTGCGACGAGCAGAAGAAACGCTCCGCCAGCGGGAAGGACAGCCTCGGGATTCTCCAGAACCGCGAACCATGTCTCCAGCGTTTCAGCCGAGACTCCAAAAAGAGTCTGCGCACTCTTCCCGAACAGGTCATGGGCGCGGTAGCCGAAACGCTCCGCGAAGACGCGAGTGCAAAAGGCGATTTCACGGCTCCCATTGATGGCGACCATCGCTTGGGGAAAGGCATGGAGCATCCCCTCCAACCGCCGATGGCCCAGGCGCAACGCCAATTCGGTCTGAACGCGCAGCTCCAGCTCGCAACGCAGGCGGTTGTTCTCCCGCGCCATTTCGTGGGCCTCGCGCACCTTGAGCTGGGCAGACACCCGGGCCAGCATTTCTTCACGGGCAAAAGGCTTGCCAAGACAGTCGTTGGCCCCACTCTTCAGCCCCTCGATCAGGTCAGGGAGCCGTTTTTTGTCGGCGAGCATGAGCACCGGCAATTCGTCGTGGTTGTGGCGCCGGCGGATCTCGCGGCAGAGCTCGAAGCCGGCCATCCCCGGCACCATAACATCCAACAGCACAAGGTCGAAAGCCTCGCCCGCTTCCATGAGCGTCAACGCCTCGAGGCCGCCGGCAGCAACGGTCACCACCATCCCTTCGAGTCCCAGGATGTTGCGGACGACCTGCAGGTCAACCGGGTCGTCGACCACGACGAGAATGCGGGGAGCATTCGGGCCGGGATCGGGATTCTCTGGGTTAGGAGTCACGGGGTCAAGTCAGGGGGTCAAGTCTTGAAAAATATGCTCCGCGCCGTATTCCGGGCGCTTTGCCAACTGTACGCCACGCCACGCGGCCATGAGCCAGACGGCATTCTCCTTGACCCTGTAGAAAAAACGATATGGGGAACGATAAACTCGCGGAAGTGGTTGCCGGGGTACGTATTCGGGATGTTCTGGTTTGCGTCCAGCGCCTCGCCGCCCTGCAAGACATCTATTCCGATGAATCCTGGTGCTGCGAGGGGGCGGCGGATAGGCGGGATATCAACTTTTGCCGGGAACTCCCATTCAGGCCGTCAATTTTTCTCCAAGTCCAGAAGCCCGTTCCGCCGGTCTGCCCACCGCGGTCTCAATCTCATGGGGTCTGCCGACCAGAGCGACCTGACGCCGGGCCCGGCTGATGCCGGTATAGAGCAGCTCTCTGCTCAAGAGGGACGAATCCTCTCCGGGCAAGACCAGGGCAACCCGGTCGAATTCAGAGCCCTGACTTTTATGGATGGTCATGGCAAAGGCTGTTTCGTGCGCAGGCAGTTGACGCAAGGAATAGGAGCGAACCCCCGCCCGGTTTTCCGAAAAGAAAAAAGCCTTGAGCCCCTCGCCATCTTCTCCGGGCCAGAGAATGCCGGTCTCGCCGTTAAAAAGCCGCAAGGGGTAGCTGTTGGCCTGGATCAACACCGGCCGCCCCTTGTACCACGGCCCGCCCGGCCCGTTCGGTTCGATCAGCCTGTTGCGGGCCAGAACCTTTTCCGCGTATCTGTTCAGAGAGGAAACCCCCATCGGCCCGAGCCGGTGGGCGCAGAGCAGCCGGAATTGTTCGAACAGCACCAAGGCCGCAAACGGATCGGCAGCCTTCAGAAAGGGCCGATATCCGGCCAGGATCATCTCCGCCAGGGGATGGGCCGGATCACCATATGCAAGAGGCGGCAACAGGCTTACCTCTGTCGAGCCCTGCCGGGCAAGGAAAACGGCCTCGTCCGGATTTCCGGCGCGTATTGCGGAAGCCAGGGCGCCGATCCCCTCCTGCGGGGAGAAACGGAAGCTCTCCGTAAGCCGGACAACGCACCGGGCCAGGGGGTTTTCCCCATGTCCGGCTCCGTTGTCCAAAACCGCGCCGCAGATATCCCCCAGAATGGACCCTGCCTCAACCGAGGCAAGCTGGTCCTTGTCGCCGAGCAGGACAAGCCGTGCCGTGGGCATCACCGCCGCAAACAGCTTGGCCATGAGGGCCACGTCAATCATGGATGCCTCGTCGACCACCACCACCTCGCAGGGTAGGGGATTTTCCCGGTTATGGCGGAAGGTGGTCGGATGCTCTGGCCGGTACCCCAAGGCGCGATGGATGGTCGCCGCCCGGGTGGGCAGGGCCGCCACCAGCTCCTGCGGCAAAGACGACTCTCCGGTTTTTTTCTGGAGGGATTCGGTGAGCCGGGCCGCTGCCTTGCCCGTTGGAGCAAAAAGCAGGATGCGCGGCGCCCCCTCACCCGACGCTTTGGCATAGAGCAGGAGCAGGGCAAGATATTTGGCGACCAGCGTGGTTTTACCGGTGCCGGGCCCGCCGGTGATCAGGCCCAACCTTTCGCGGAAAATTCCGGCGCAGGCATCGCGCTGTTGACCATCCTGCTCCGTGCCTGTGAAAAGTTGGGCAAGGCAGGATTCGAGCAGATCCTCCCGCACCGCTACCGGGTGTGCGGCCCTGGTCCGGATCTCTTGGGCAAGCTCCTCTTCATACCGCCAGTAGCGATGCAGGTACAGACGCGCACCTTCGAGCACCAGCGGGGCAACAGTGCCATCCCGGCTCACCAGGGGGCTTTCCTGAAGCTCGGCGATCAGCTCTGCAAGCGAAGGGGCGGGCGACTCCCCCTCCCTCGCCGCTGTCACTGCTGACGGGAGGGAACTGGGGGGTGGGTGAAGTTGCGATCTGCCGGATTCGTTGCTGCTTCCCCCTCTCCCTGACCCTCCCCCGCCGGGGGGGAGGAAATTTTTTTCAGGGGCTCCAGCCACCAATCGTTCCAGATCAAGGCAGACGTGGCCATTGCCCACTGCCTTCCGGGCAAGGGCGGCGAGGACAAGGACCCGGGGGGATGCGGGGGGGGCAAGACGCTGGAGGGTTCTGACAAAATAGCGGTCGAACTGATCCAGGGTTCCGGCGGCAATGAGCTGTTCAATCTCCCTGATCATGCGCCCTCCCCTGCCAAACTCTGGAATATCCCGGAAAGCTGTTCGATGCGGGCCAAGGGCGGCAGATCGGCATACACTCCGAACTCCGAGCCGGAGTCCGGGTGCATCCCCTTGAAAAACAGGTACAAGACTCCGCCGAAATCCCGCTCGTACCCATAGCCGGGCAAACGGCGGCTCAGGTAGCGGTGCAGGGCCACGGTGTAGATGTGGTACTGGAGAAAATAATGATGGTGGCCCATGGCCGCAGGCAGTTTCTCCCGGGCGTAATCATCCCGGCTGACCCCGAGATGGTTGCTCTTGTAATCCAACAGATACCATTTGCCATTAACGACGCAGACCAGATCGATAAACCCCTTGAGAAAGCCGCGCAGCGGGATAAAGCGCAGCGCGCGCAGGCTCTCGGCATACCCGGCGGGAATCCCCTGGGGATGGTCGATAAACGGCCGGGCCAGAAGCTCGGCGGACAGACTGGCGTCCTCGCCCAACCCTGCGCCCACCGGAAAGGTGAAAGGCATCTCGATGAGGCGCTGATCGTCGCCGATATCCGCAAGGCAAAAAACATCCGTTGCCCGCAGGGGGGTCTTGAGAACCTCGCCAAAGGCCCGGCAGACCGGGGCAAGCCACAGTTCGGGATAGCCGTAAAACATAAGCTGTTCCCGCACCTGCTCCCGCAACTGCGCGGGGCTCTCCGTCTGAAAAGAAATTTTTTCAAAGAGCGAGTGAAAGAAATTCCCGGCCACCGGCCCTTTGGGAAACTGGGCCAGCGGAAGCTGGGAGGCGGAAGGGATCTCCATCTCCGGAGACGCCGCCACCCCCTCTGTCACGGCTTCCGGCTCCCGTTCCCCGGGGTCATGGCCGGACTGGGCGGTAAGATGGGAGAAACTGCCGATCCGCCAGACCTGTTTGAGCGTACGGTTCGGAACCCGACAGACCAGGGGCGGAGGGACATCCAGCTTGGCCGCTTTGCCGGCCGGAACCGGAACCAGGTGCAGCGGCCGGAGCTGCCAGCCTTCGCTCGCCTTGGCCCGAGCCTGCAACCTGGCCAGCAGCTCCTGACCGGTGCATCCCTTGAGCTGCTCTTGCAACGTCTCCGGGTTGCCGGGTTCTCCAGCGCTGGCCAGATCCCCATGCAGGAGCCAGGCCAGCGCGCTGCTGTCGTACCCGGAGACCGGCGCCCAGAAGACATGACAGCCATGCCGGGCGCGGGTTATCGCCACATAGGCAAGGCGCAGCTCTTCGGCAAAACGCTCGCCGGACGCCAGAGTCCGGGCCGCATCATCGGGAAAGAGGACGATCTTTCCCTGCCAGCCACCCTCCGGATCATGCAGGGAGACAAAGGGCTGCTTGGAGGTGCCGCTCCCCCCCAGGCAGAGATAGGGGCAATAGACAATCGGATATTCAAGCCCCTTGCTGCGGTGGATGGTGACCAGTTGCACGGCGTCCTCGTCGCTTTCCAGGCGCAGTTCCGCCTCTTCGCCGCTCTCGCCCGCGGTGATGGTCTGGCTGAGCCAATCCACCAACATCTCCGGGCTGAAATGGTTCCGGCTCTCCATCTCCTGGAGCAGTTCACCAAGATGACGCAGATTGGTCAGTCTCCGCTCTCCATCCTCCAGCACGAGCAGCCGCCCGGTAACGGAATGCTCCTGCCAGGCCGCCAGCAGCATCCGCATGACCCCGTTTTTCCGCCAGATTTCCTGCCAGGCAGCAACGCGCCCCATGAGTGCGTAGAGCTCGGATTCAGCCTGGTTGAGGCGGTCCAGATCATTCCCGGTAAAGCCGAGCATCGTGGTGGCCAGTGCCTTGCGGAGCAGGTGTTCGTTGCCCGGCTCTGCCACCGCAGCGAGAAGACGCAGACACTCCTGCGCCTCGGTACTGGCCCAGACGCTGGCCTTGCTTTGAAGCACCCCGTTGATCCCCCTGCTCCGCAAGGCCGCCTGGATCTCCGCGGCCTGGGTATTAGTGCGGACCAGCACGGCAATATCCCCGGCCCGAACGGAGCGCTCCCCGATCCTCGTATCTCCCGCAAGCAGCCCGGCGATATCGCCGGCCACCAGATCGGGGATCAATGCGAGAAGCTGTTTCTTGACCAGACGCTTCCCCTTGACTCCGCAGAGCCCCTCGGGCAGGGTGAGAAACTGCAGGGGTGGTGAGCCGAGGCTCGGGGAGTGCCAGAGATCCTCCGCCCCGGGCCGCGCAGCAACCTGGGCATAGCTGATCCGGCCATCGACAAAGGGGCAGGCCAGCGCGCCGAAAAGAGCGTTCAGCGCGGCGACCATCTTCCGGTCGGCCCGCCAGTTGGTGGTCATCGTGTGTTTTTCAGAATCCGCCTGACCGGCGGCCTCGAGATAGGCGTAGATATCCGCGCCCCGGAAACCATAGATCGCCTGCTTGGGGTCGCCGATCAAGAAAAGCGCCTCCTTGCCCCCTTGCCCATAGATGGTCCGGAAGATGCGGTACTGGACCGGATCGGTGTCCTGAAACTCATCGATGAGGGACACCGGGAAGCGGCTACGGATCGCCTGGGCAAGCGCTGCGCCCTGTTCCCCCCGCAAGGCCCGGTCCAGGCCGGTGAGGAGTTCGTCAAAGGATTGCTGCTGGCCGGCCAGCAGACGTTTTGGCAGTTCCGCCCGGATATAACGCACCGCCCCGACAAGGAACCGCGCCTGACTGCGCGCCCCCATACCCTCGGCCCGGGCTACCAGTCTGCTCCATACCCCGAAGAAAGGATTGTCCCGCATCACCCCTTTTTTCAGGGCCGTGGCTGTAAAGACCTTGCCGTCCGGCTGAAAAATATTTTCCCCGCCGAGCAGTTGCGTATGCCGCGGCACACCAAAGGCCACCGGCTCGTCCTGGGCGAAAAAATCAGCAAGCCGGTCCAGCAGACCATTGGCCAGCAGCGTTTTAAAAGATGCGGTCAATCCCTCCGCCTGGGCAAAGTATCGGGCCAGGGACTCGCGCTGCTCCTGCCAGCAGCCCCGCGCCTCGGTATAGAGCCGGCAATACTCCTGCCTCAGGGCTGTGAGCTCTTCTTCCGCCGGAATCTCGCCGTCAATGGCAAAATCGCCGTGCCGGATCGCCTCCTGGGTCAGGGACCGCAGTTGGACGGGGGAAACGCCTTGTTGCACCAGGCTCGCCAGCCGGTGGTCCAGGGCGTAAAAAAAGGCGCTCCAGTAATCGTCGGCGATCTCCTGCACCAAACGATGGGTGGCGCCGGTGAGCTCCAGATCGAAGAGCAGGCCGGTTTCCAGGGCATGCTGCTGCAAAACCCGGTGGGCGAAGCCGTGGATGGTGGAGACCGCCGCCTTGTCGATATCGCTTACCGCCCGGGCGAGCAGACGGCGGTCCGCCTCAGGATTGGAGCTGCGCGCAATGAGCTGGCAGAGAAAGGAATCCGCCCCGCCGTCCTGATCCTGAAACCCCTGCACCGCCGTCCGCAGCCGGGTCCTGATCCGCTCATGCAATTCGGCGGTGGCCGCCTCGGTGAAGGTGACCACCAGGATCTGCTCCACGGTCAGCCTTCGCTCCAGCAAAAGGCGCAGGTAGAGGGAGGTGATGGAATAAGTCTTGCCGGTGCCGGCGCTGGCCTCGATGAGCTGCACGCCGTTGGTGGCGATAAGAAGCGGATCAAACCCCCGGCTCATAGCTCCTCCATATGGTTGAGCATGGGCATGAAAATCCGGGCGGCAAGCTCGGCAAAGGGCGGGGAATTGTCCTCCGGATGGAGGATATAGCCCGGGGAAACGGGGAGGGTCTCACCAAAAAGTTGGCGGCAGTAAGCATCGTCCCCCTCTCCGGGGGCAAATTCGTTGCCGCGATACTCCTCCTCCGCTTTGGCACAGGCAGCAAGCATTTTTTCTTGCTCGGTCCCTTTTGCGGAACACATGACCCGGGCAAAGGCGAGTCCGCTTTTGGGGAAAAACGGCAGGGGCGCACTCAATCCTTCCACAAAAAGGAAGGCAAGATCACGGAGCACGCCGGCGGCCTCGGGAACCGGAGCGAGGCGCAACACCTGGGCTGTGCCTTTGTCGCTCCCTCTGCCGATCACCGTTGTTTCACAGCGCTGATCCGCCGGGGCAACGGCCGAAAGAAAAAGATGCTCCAGCCAGACCGGCAGCAGAATCTTGCCATGGAGCAGGCTGTTGGTCCAAAAGACATGGCCGGAGGGATATCTGCCGTGCAACTCGCCGTGCAGGGTAAGATCCTGCGCAAGATGGATTTCCCGGCGCACCGGAGGCAGTTCGCGGTCCGTCGCCCCTGGCCCATATTTACGAAGTTGCTCCACAATGGGGCGCACGGTATCCCGAATTTCGGCAAAGACCGTCTGGGCAGCCTGACCCAAAGGAACCCGCCCCTCACCCCGCCAACGGGAGAGCAGGATTTCCGGGCTGGCCGACCCCTCCCCGTGCATGGCCAGGAGATCCCGGCTCAACTGGTATTTTTCCAGGGAATCAAGATGGATGGGCTCACGGTCCTGGATCTCGCGGCTTCTCTCCTGCAGGAAAAGGCCAAGCCGGTTTTCAAGAAACCAGCGGACCGGATGGGAAAGATAGCGGGACAGATCAACAAGAGAAATCGCGGCAGGCGCTGCAGCGGCGGGCGGCAGGGGCTTGGGCAGGAAGTCGTGCCTGCTCCGCCTCCCTGATTCTTTTGCCCGGGCCGCCCGGCAGTATTCCGCACCAAAACTGCACAGCCTTTCGTCTGCGCCGGAAAAGTACTTCCGGCTGAAAGGCTGCAGGGGATGGCGGACCACAAGGCGCTCCGTCATTTTTTTCCGGTGCTCGGCAAAAGTGGCAATGCCGGAAGGGTCGGAATCAGGCACGAAGCTCTCGGCCAGGCAATCCACCAGCTCTTCCACCACCACGGCAGGCGGAAGCTCCTTGCCGTCCCGCAGGGTGTTGCCCAGATAAAAGAGAAGGAACTTCCCGCGGCTGGCCAACAAGGCCTCAAGAAAAACATACCGGTCGTCGTTACGCTTGGAACGGTCGCCCCGCTTCGGGTACCGGGCGATCAGGTCGAAGCTCTGCGGATGCTCCATCCGGGGAAACTCCCCATCGTTCATGCCCAGCAGACAGACAACCTTGAAGGGGATCGAGCGCATGGGCAGCATGCCGCAGAAGGTAAGGCCGCCCTCAAGAAAGCCCTGGGCCGTGGCCTGGCCGGAGAGTTTCTCCTTAAGGAGAATACTGATGCCGTTCAGGTCCAGGAGCTGGCTGAACCCGGCATCCTGCGCCTCAAGGGCGATCTGGGCCAGATTGTCCCGGATCTTCTGCACTTGCCACGCCTGGGGCGACTCCTCCGGAAACAGGGCTGCCAGCAGCCCGGTGAGAACACGCTGCCATTCCGGTATCTCCTTGGCGGCGGAGAGCTTGTCCGCCGCACCAAAAAGGGTCTCGCAAAAATGGATAAACCGGCCGGCAAGCTCCGCGCCCTGCCCCTCGATCTCCTCATAGGGCAGGATATCGCCCAGGAACGCCCCGTCGGCGCGGACACCATAGCCCAAGGCCAGCCGGTCAAAGCCGAAGCGCCAGGTGTTCTGCCGCTCCTTGGGCTGCTGCAGCGCCTCCCGGTGCAACTCGTCGATCCCCCAACGGATCCCGGCCTTTTCCACCCAGAGCCGGATCCGTGGCAGCTCCTCGGGGGTAATGGCATAATGCTGCTGGACCGCCTCGCAGGCCAGCAGCTCCAGAATCTCCGAAACCGGCATCCTGCCGGGAACCATCTGAAGAAAACGGAAGAACACATCGATGAGCGCTGCTTCGCTCAACAGGGAGCGGTCCGCAATGCGAAAGGGGATACAGCGCTTGTCCTCCGGGGGGAGCCCGAAAACCGCCTCGATGAGCGGGGCATAGGCGGAAACATCGGGCAGCATGACTACGATGTCGCGGGGGGTAAGAGCCGGATCATCCTGGAGCAGGGCCAGCAGTTGATCCTGCAGCACCTCGACCTCGCGGAGACGGCTGTGGCAGGCATGGATGCGGAGGGAAGCATCATCCTCGGCCAGGATTACGGGAGAGGCGTCGCCGCCTGCGGGAGAGCGATGACAGAGTTGCAGGATATCATTTTGCAGCACCTCCAGCATGGTGCACGGCGCGGCATGACCGGAATACTGCTCCCCCGCCTCGACATAGGCAACCGAGCCTTCAAGAACCTCCTGAAAATCCCGAGCCATGCCGCCCATGGAGGCAAGCAGCGGATGGCCGATCTCCAGATAGAGGTCCGCTTCGTCCAGGCCGGAAGGCAAACGGGCCAGGGTGCGGTGGGCCTCTCCCTGGGAGCGGATGTCCCCAAAGTAGCCTTCCGCCGGGGAGAAAAGATGGAAATGCACCGGCAGGATCCGCGCCAGCTCCCCCATGATGCCGAGATACATGGTGGGCAGGGTGTCGATGCCGAACAGGGAAACTCTGGCAGGAAGGTGATGGGGAAAGGGGATCACGCCGGCGGCCAGCGCCTGCCTGGCTTTCAGCATGAGCCGGGCAGGAGAGCAGCAGCCAAGATGCGCCACCAGTTGCCGCCACAGCTTGGGCTGCCAGAGATCCTCGGCCAGATCATGGGAAAAGGCCCGGTTCTCGCCTTCCTCCCAGGCAAGGATCATCGCGGGCCTGTACACCGCGTATTGATCAAAGAGATGGGCGATCTGCCTGGCCAACTGGAGCTTCTTGCTCAACGGGCCATCGGAAAGATAGGAGGTCAGGGGGGAAAAATCGGGATCAAGGCGGCAGTCATCGAGCAGGGAGCAGATCACAAAGGCGAGCCTTTCCCGGCTGTACCTCTGCACCAGATCGCCCTCATCGCCTATCGTTGCCCGCAGCACCCGCTGGACAAACTGCCGGGGATGGGGAAAATCGGGATTGGCCCACACTCCGAACCTGCCGGAAAGCTGCATGGCAAGCCAGGTCGCCATTCCCTTGCTTTGCACGACAATGCATTCCGGGGCAAGGGGCGAGGAGAGCTGCGTACGGAAAACATCTGTCAGCGAGTCCAGCAGGGATTCAACCCTGTTGGCCCGATACATATGCATGGCGCTCTTCATGACAGTATCCGACACCATGCGGCAGAGCTACGACAGAAAATCAGGCCGCCTGACGCCGCCGGAGACAGTCCTGTAACCTGATGACAAGCTGGCCAAGTTCGGGCTTGGATATCTGATCGTCCGCGCCCACGGCATGTCCCTTGTGCAGGGCCAGTTCATTGACCAACGAGGAAAAAAGCATGACGGGGATGCCATCGTACCCGGTGTTTTCCTTGATCCGCTTACAGAGATTATGCCCGTCCATGCGCGGCATTTCTATATCGCTGACCACGGCCAGCACCTCATCATGCAGGGTGCCGTTGATTCTCAGTTTTTCCAGATACTCCCAGGCATCCTGCCCGTCGGAATGGGCGACAACCCGGTATCCCGCCTTTTCCAAGGTTTTTCGGATCTGATCCTGGATGACCCGTGAATCATCGGCAATGACCACAGCCTTATCGGCCTGGTCCGCATCGGGACGCGCCAATATGGCATGGGCTTCGGAATCAATGACCATGCTGGGATCGATGGTGGCGATAATGCTCTCGAAATCAACCATCTGGATGATATTGCCATCCACAAGGCATACCCCGGTGAGGGAGCTGTAATGGGAAATGATTGGCGGCGGCGGCAGAATTGCCGTCCAACTGACCCGATAGACCTTATCCACTCCATGGGCGATGAAGCCGAAAAACTTGCCGTTGATCTCAGTGACAATGACCACCCATTTGCCCTTTGCCTCCGGGGAAAGGTCCGGCTCATAGCCAAACCAATCACAGAGATCAATCAAGGGGATGGTCCGATCCCGCAGCAGGAAAACGCCTTTCATGGAGGAAACGCTTTCCGGGATTTCGGTCAAGGTTTCAGGCATGGCAACCAGCTCCCGGACTTTGGCGGCATTGATGCCATACGCCGTCCTGCTGATGGAATCGCTGGTCTGATCGTGCCACTGGAGAAAAAAGGTTATGATTTCCAGCTCGTTTGTCCCGGACTGCAGAAGAATATCGGTTTTGTACCCAGCGGCTTGACTCATGTAAAGGCTCCAATGTGTCGGGGATAGTGCCCAGAAAGAAAGATATCTTTTACAATTATAAGAAAGCGGCAAATTACTCAACTAAATAATCAAAAGCGACCCGACCCGGGAAAAGTCGCACCCCCTATCTCCGCTGTTTTTGCAAAACCTCGGCCATGGTCTGAAACAGGTTCTTGGCCTGAATCGGTTTTACGCAGTAATCATCCATCCCGGCGGCGAGGCATTGCTCCTTGTACCCCTGCATGGCATGGGCGGTAAGGGCGATGATCGGCATATGCCCGCCGTGGTTTTTCTCCAGGGAACGGATAAGTCCGGTGGCGGCAAAACCATCCATCTCAGGCATCTGGATATCCATGAGGATGAGATCGAAAGGTTCCCGTTCAAAGGCGGCCACCGCTTCCTTGCCATTGTTGGCAACACGCACGGTGTGGCCTTTTTTCTCAAGCATCCGCACGGCCAGCCGCTGATTGACCGGATTATCCTCCGCCACAAGAATGGTGAGCGGTGGCAGGGTGTCCTCGCCCTCTCCCCAGGAAATCGAAACCTGCCGCGACCCTCCATCCGGGCCCACGGACACACCGAACATCTTGGCCAGCACCCTGATCAACCGCTCCAACTTGATGGGTTTGGGCAGAAGATACTCGCCAAGGTCCGCCCCCCATTCCCCCACGCTTTCCCGCTGATCAACCGCAGTCAGCATCAAGGCCACCGGGGTTTTTTCTTCCTCCTGCTGTTTCAATTCCCGTGCCAGGCTCCAGCCATCCAGACCCTCCAGCTCCGCCTCGGCCAGGACGCCGTCAAATGCTCGCCCGGCTTGCCGCTCCCCGTTGCACAGGGCCAGGGCTTGATCCCCGTTTTCCACCGTATGCGCCGTCACATCCAGTTCGGCAAGAATCGTGGCAAGCAACTGCCGGCAAGCCGGTTCCCGGACCGCCAGCACGACCCGTTTCCCCCGCAAGGCCGCCATGGTTTCCGCCCAGGGATCGGCATCCGTTTCCGGCCTGCCGGGCGCAAGCGTCAGCACGAACTGAAAACTGCTGCCCCGCCCGGGCTCGCTTTCCACCTGCACGACGCCGTGCATCATTTCCACCAGTTGCTTGCAAATAGCCAACCCCAGGCCGGTGCCGCCGTATTGCCGGGTATAGGAGCCGTCAAGCTGGGTGAAGGACTTAAACAACCTCGCCTGCGCCTCTTTGGCTATGCCGATGCCGGTATCCGCCACCTCCACCCGGATCGGAATCATCCCCGCACCGGGTGCAGCCACATCGTTGGCCCGGGTAATCTTGATGCACACCGAGCCCTTGGCGGTAAACTTGAGGGCGTTGCCCACCAGATTGGTGATCACCTGCCTTAACCGAGTGGGATCTCCCACCACAACCCGCGGCAGATCCAGGGCGACATAGGCCAGAATATCAAGCCGTTTGGCATGGGCGACCTGGGCGAACATTTCCGCGGTATCCTCGGCCAGATCCCGCAGCCGGAACTCGATGGACTCCAGCTCCAGTTTGCCGGCCTCGATCTTTGAAAAATCGAGGATATCGTTGATGATATGGAGGAGGGTCTCTGCCGATGAATACACGGTTTCGGCGTATTCGGTCTGCTCCTTGCTCAAGGTGGTGCTGAGCAGAAGCTGGGTCATGCCGATCACCCCGTTCATGGGAGTGCGGATTTCATGACTCATATTGGCCAAGAACTCACTTTTCAGTTGATTGGCCTGTTCCGCCTCATGGCGGGCGATTTCAAGCTCCCTGTTCACCTCGACCAAATGCTCGGTGCGCTCCCGGACCCGTTGCTCCAGCAGCTCCTGCTGGTCGAGAAGTTCCCGGCGCGACACGCTCAGGTCATCCACCATGGTGTTGAAGGTGTGGAGCAACTCGCCGATTTCATCGCTCCGCTCGGCCTGGATCTCGATTTTTTTCAGCTCGCCCTTGCCCACTCCCCGGCTTGAGGCAACCAGCCTGGAAAGGGGATCGACGAAAAAACGTTTGAGGCCGAAAAACAAAACAAGGGAAAGGAGCAGGACAATCCCCAGGGTGATGCAGAAAATGAGCGCCTGGAGGTTGCGCCCGGCGGCCAGCAGATCCTTCTCCGGCAATACGGCCCCCAGCCAGAGATCCGGCGCCACCTGGCTCAGTTTGCAATAGGACGGTTGGGACAACTCGCCGGTGAACAAAAATCGCTCCTGATCGTGCCGCAAAGCGCTCAACAGGCCGGAAGGCAGGGATTCCGGCAGGTTGTCTCCATGGTTCCTGAAAAGAACCTGTCCTTCCCCGTTCACGAAAAACATCCGCCCGTTCGCGCCGATTTTCGTTTCCCGCACCGGCCTCGCCAGAAAATTCGGCTCAATGGTCAGAACCAGATAGCCTTTCAGCAACTTGTCCGATAACGCCCCCTGCTCCGGATCATTTTCATAGACAAGTTTTTTGGAAAAATAGACCACGCTCTTTTCATTGTCCGCATTGACCGCCAACTGAAAGAAACACTCCTCCCCGCTTTCGCGCATACGTCGAAACCAGGCGGCTCCGTGCTCTTCCTCGGTGGCGTTGGCCACCTCCCCGTGGACAACCCGGGCATCCTCATAGCCATCGGGCAAGAGCACCCGCATTTCGTAGTACTCGGGGTAGACCTCCATGTATTTGGCGAACTGGGTGAGGAGCGGATTCTGAAAAATGGCGTAGCGGGTCTGCTCGTCGGGGATCATCATGTAGCTTTTGAGCAGGTCGGAACGGGAAAAAAGCTCCAGATTGGCCCGGGAAATATCCAGGTAGGAAACAAGGTTGTTCTTTACCTGGCCCACAAGCGCATCTGCCTGGGAAAAGGCGGTTTCCCGCGCATAGTCGGAAAGCCTGGCCGAAACGAATGCGCCGATCCCCAAAAAAGGGAGGGTGATGAGCGGAAGGAGGAACAGACTGATTTTTGTCCGAAGTTTCATGAAAAATCGCGGCCTTGTAAAAAAGAAACCCTTGAGTCTATATGAAAACCCAAAGCCATGCCTAGCGAAGCCCTTCGGAGGTTTTCAGAAAAATGGAATTATACCTTTTTTCCACCCGCGGCGGCAAGGGCCCATACAGCTCGGAACCGAGCATGGTTTTTTCATCGGGCCAGATGATTGTATTCCTGAGATGTTCGGGGGAAAGCAGTTTTTTCGCCGCCAGATTCGGGGTTGCCTGGAAGATATACCCGGCAAGTTGCGCGGCGTTTTCCGGCTCATTGAGAAAATTAATAAAGGCCATGGCCAGATTTTTTTTCGGCGAAGAGTCCATGACCACCAGGTTGTCCAGCCACAGGCTGGTGCCCTCCTCGGGAAAGACAAAGGCTATGTTCTTGTTGAGTTCCTGAAGCGTCACGGCATCACCGCTGTACACCATGGCCATCCAGATATCCCCCGTGATCAGTTGGGATTTTTTGTCCAAAGCGGGGTAGCCGTACTTTTTAACAAAAGGCTTCTGGGCAAGCATCGCCCTTTCAACAGCGTCCAGTTCCGCCAGGCTGGCGCTGTTCACCGAATACCCCAGCATCTTCAGGGCCGGCACCATGGCGTCCCGCCGATCCTTGATCATGAGGATTTTCCCGCGCAACTTCTCCTGGGGCGCGAGCAGATCCTTCCAGCCACGCACCTCGCCTTTGACCAGATCTTTTCGGTAGACGATTCCCATGGTTCCCCAGGAAAAAGGTACCGCATGCTTCATCAATTCCGGGGCCAGCCGCCCCCAGGCGGGATCGATATGCCTGATATTCGGCACGCTGGCGGCGTCCACCGGGGCCAGCCACTTCCGGTTGAGATACGACAAGCCGTTGACCATGCTCGCCAGCACCACATCGTACCCTTTGCCATTGGTCAACGAGAGCAGCCGCACCTGCTCCTCTTCGGTTTCGTAATACACCTGGCGGACCTTGACCCCATGCAGTTTCTCAAATTTCCTGATCAACCCCTGATCCATGTAGTCGGGCCAGTTGAGGAACACCAGCTCCTGGGTCTTTTTCGGCGGAGGGGCAGCCTGGCCAGGGGGCGGCGAGATGAAAAGGCTTGCCCACAGCAGGGCGAGAAAAAACAGGAGACACCCTGCAAAACGCGGACGCGTACTTCCAAAAAAACGGACCATGGGCAAACTCCCTTTCCGGTGCATGCTTAAAAGGTGGGCATGGGCATCAGGCCCCATTTATGATTGTCCGTGGTTATTACCACGGAGCGGACCGCATGGCCGGAGGCTTCCAGGTCAACAAGGAGAACCGGCCTCCGCTTCAGGCCGACTTTGAAAATCTCCGCCGGAGACACCGGGTGGCCGCCGGCATCGTCCACCCGCATGAAAATAAGCCGCTCGACCTCATAATCGGTTTCCACCGATCCCCAGGAACGGACAAAATTATAAAAAATCCGGAAAAACTTGCCCAACCCACCGCTGAATCGATGCTGGTGCCATTCGAGAATCTCGGGAAACCTCTCCAGCATCTCGTCGGAAAACCGCCGATCCTCCTCGGTGAGCAGGGCATTCAAGAAAAAATCCCCGGGCAGCAGATACACCGCATTGGCCTCCCTGCCTTGCAGCGCTTCCCGCACCCGAGCCGAGTCAAGGGCCGCCTGGTATACGGCAAGAATTTCCGGATCCGGCCGGGGAAACACGGAAACTATCAGCCGGGAATCCGCGGCCAGAACCATGGGCAGCGTCCGCACCGTATAGTTGCGCACCCCCATGGCCAAGAGCACGGCCAAGGCCACGGTCAGGCAATAGGCCGCGGCAATCCCCAGCCATTTGGGCTGGATTCGGCCAAAGAGCAGCCGGTACAGCCGTCCCCCCGGCTCGCCGGGCAGAAACATGGGGGTGGTGGCCATGTAGTGTGCATAGGCCTCCGGCTGCTCCTGCCGCATCCGCCATTCTTCATTGCGGGCCAGGGCATAATAGACAAAGAGCATGGTGATATACATGATCAGGATGATAAACCGGGGCCAGTACAGCATCAGGCCGAACCCGGAGAGGGCAAGGAAAAGATATTGCGGATGGCGGATCTTGCCATAAAAACTGCGGGCCACCACCCCCTTGCCGGTGAAGCGCCCATAGTACAGAGGAATTGCCGCCAGGGCAAAAAGCAGCAAACCGGCAACCATGAGAACCTGCAGCAGGGAGATGCCCCTGATCAGCGGATCAGCGGGAAAAACCAGATGCGGCAAAAAGAATTCCGTGGACCAACTGGTGAGGGGGTTTGCGGCAAGGGCTTGGAGCACTGGGCCGTACACCGAATAAAAATAGAGGGCAAAGGGGGAAATCATGATGATGATTTCAATGCCGATCAGACAGTAGGCAATGACTGTCCAGAAAACGAGCATTTTCCTCCCCTTGCCGACATCAATCATCCCCGATTCCTTTATTCAGAAACGGCTTGCAGCAGATGCCGACAAACTCGCAGATGGTATCGGAAAGCTTCTGCAAGTCGATGGGTTTTTGCAGAAGCGCATGGGCTCCGCTGTGTTCAAGCGTTTCATCCATATTCGGCACATCGATGCCGGTGACAACGATGATGAACAGTTCGGGGTGCCGCCTCTTGGCTTTCTGCAAAACCTCATAGCCGTTAAGCCCCGGCATCCTGATATCGAGGGTCATGATGGCGGGTTTTTCCGTCAGGAGAAGCTCAAGGGCCTGTTCTCCATTTGTGGCGACACAGGTCTCGAATCCCAACCCCTCCAGATAATCCTGCAATAACCGACAGATGGCGATTTCATCGTCCACAATAAGGATTTTTATTTTTTTCATCCACCCTCCTTGATGGTGCTACCCTGCTTTTTCAGCCCTGGCGGCTTTTCTTCCCGGACAGGCTTTGGCTACAGCAGATGCCCGACAAACCCGTAGATGGTATCGGAAAGCTTCTGCAGGTCGATGGGTTTGTGCAGGAGCGCATGGGCTCCGCTGTGATCAAGCATCTCCTCCATATTCGGCACATCAATGGCGGTGACAACGATGATGAACAGGTCGGGATGCAGCCTCTTTACCTTCTGGAGAACATCATAGCCGTTGAGGCCCGGCATCCTGATGTCGAGGGTCATGATGGCCGGTTTCTCCTCCTTGACTATATCAAGGGCATGTTCGCCGTTGGTGGCGACAAGGGTTTCGAATCCGAGCTTCTCCAGAAAGCTCTTCAGCGACCGGCAAAAGACGTATTCATCATCCACGACAAGTATTTTTATTTTTTTCTTCATCCATGATCCCCCCGGATCCCCGATGGCGGGTTCCTATTTTCCCTTCGCCGGGCCGCATTCTTCCCGGCGCGGCAGATGCGTCGGCAAAAAAATCACAAACCAAGCCCCTTTCCCTTTTTCCGACTCGACCCGGATGGTACCACAATGGTTTTCAATTATCGAATAAACAATCCACAGGCCAAGGCCGGTGCCGCGCCCGGGATCCTTGGTGGTGAAAAACGGATCAAATATCTTGTCAATCTCGCCAGGGTCGATACCCGCACCGGTATCGCCGAAACGAATTTCAATCCCATCATCCTTCGGCCTGGTTTCGACAATAATCCGCTTGTTCCCGGAAGACATGGCATCGCGGGCATTGCTCACCAGATTGAGAAACACCTGGGCCAATTGATCTTCATCCGCTTCGATGCGGGGCAGATCATGGGCATAATGCCGCTCCACCCGGACATTGTCCAGGTTCAGGTCGTGCTCGAGCAGGGCGGCAGTCTTGTCAAACAGGGCATGGACATCCACCGGACGAACCTCGAAGGCATGCTGGTGGGAAAATGTTCTGAGGCTGTTGGTAATCTTGGTGGCCCGCTTGATCTGGGCCAGCATTTCATCAAGATTCTTCCGCATGCTCGCGGGAATCTTCTCAAGTTGCATGACCTGGGCCAGGGTTCCAATGATATTGAGGGGATTGAGTATTTCGTGGGCCACCCCCGAGGCCAGGGTGCCGATGGAGGCCAGCTTTTCCTGGCGGATGGCGACCTGCTGGGCAACCTGCAGATTGTCCAGGGCCTTTTGCAGCGCATCCTTCGAGTCCCTCAGGGCCTGCTCCGCTTTTTTACGCTCGGTGATATCCAGCCGGTATTCGATAATCTGCGAAACCCTCCCCTCTTTATCAAAGATGGGATGCGCGTGGATCTCGTGGGTGGTTTCCTGCCCGGCCGTTCCTTGCTCGACATACTCCATGAGAAAGGATTCCTTGTCCTGCCGCACCCGTTCAAAGGGCATATATGGCAACGGCGCCTTGCAGGCAACAGTTCCGGGAACGTGTCGCGGATAGTCGGCCAAGCCGATCAATTGACGCTGCGCGGAGGAATTGGCCAGCAATACCTGATACTCCTCGGACTCCACCACAATGAAAGGATGGGGCAACGACTCAATGAGTTTGCTCAAAAACCTGTTCTGCTCGCTGATCTTCTCCTCTGCCTGCTTCCGGGTGGTAACATCGTGGATGATGACAATGGTGGAATTGCCGCCTTCTCCGGCAACAGGCAGAAACTGCAAGGAAACCTGACGGCCGTTGAGGAGCACCGGCGCCTCCGCCGAGATTTTCCTGGGGCGCACTCCAGGATCTTTCAATAACGCGGTCACGGTTTCCAGGGATTGCCCGCAAAAAATATCGGCAAATTCCGTGCCCAGGAGGATTTCTTCCGGTATGCCCACCAGCACCAGCGCGGCGGGATTTACGAAGATAATCTTCATATTCGCGGCAAACTCAAGGATCCCTTCGGACATGTTTCCCAGGATCACCTCAAAATGCTTCCGGGAAGAAAGCAGCTCCCTGGTGATCTCGCGGGTCGCCACTTCATCAAGCCCCATGATGTCCCTTGGGGTTTCCTGACTGTTTGCGGAATTCGCCATCTCGATGACCCTGGCGACATGCCGGGCCAGATTGCTCATGTTTCCCTTGGCGATGCAGGCGTCCGCCCCAAGAGCCGCGAAATCAAGTTCTTCCTCGGCGGCTATGGCCGAGAGGATGACAAGGAATACCCCTTGCAGATGAGGCATGTTGCGGATGATCCGGCACAGCTTCTCGCCGCTGATGTTGGGCATCACCAGATCGACAAAAATGATGTCCGGCGCATAGGATTTCAGGATATCCAGGGCGCCCAGGCCATCCTTTGCGGTCCGCACCTCATGCCCGTCTTTTTCCAGCAAATTGGCGATGAGCCTGAGCACCATGGGGTGGTTATCAACAACGAAAATTTTCTTGCCCATATCTCTCCTGCGCAGCTCTCCTGCTAAAAAAATCCTCTACTGGAGTATAGCATAGCGTTTTCTTGCCCCACAATTTTCTTTCGGCAAACCGGAGGAGAAAAATCACGTCCGCCATTCAGCGCAGGGCATTAAGCACAACATCCTTTTTGCAATTTGACTTCTGACAAAAGGGGAGTATAATCTCGCACCGAATCATGCCTGCCCCGATATGACGGAAAAATCGGGTGAAAGCCGTCTCCCCGGGCCTTGGCCCAAGACGCCGAAGAGTGCTGCCGCCAGCCCCCGCAGCGAGGAGCCGTCACAAAGCAATTTGTTTTGTTACGGCTCCGTATGCCGTTTTTTCCGTAATCCGCCGGCAGCATTTTTTTTACCTCAACGGTCAACCCGCATCATGGAGTGTTTATGTCGAGTTCCCTGCGCTGGAAAATCACCCTCCTGCTCTGTGTCACCATCTTTGCAGGCCTCACCGTTGCGCCATCCTTCACCACGGTTCCGGCCTGGTGGCAGAAATACCTTGCTCCGGCAGGGCTGAAGCTGGGCCTGGATCTCCAGGGCGGCATGCATCTGGTCCTCAAGGTGGACCTCAAGAAGGCCATTGAAAACAATCTGAACCTGTCGGTCCAGGATCTGAAAGATGCCCTGGCCGAGAAAAAAATCACCGTGGTTCGCACCGCGTCCACCGACCCCCGCAAGATCATCCTGACCCTGCCCAACACCACCGCCCTGGAAACGGTCAAACAGACCATTACCAAGGAGTTTCCAGACCTTGACGGCGACTTCCAGACCGGCCAGGGATCCTTTCCCCGCATCATCCTCACCCTGAAACAGGACAAGATCGACTTCATCAACAACAAGGCCGTTGACCAGTCCCTGGAGATTCTCCGCAACCGGATCGACCAGTTCGGCGTGGCCGAACCGGCCATTGTCCGCCAGGGGGCCGACGAAATCGTCATCCAGCTTCCCGGCGTCAAGGATCCGCAGCGGGCCCTGAACCTCATCGGCCGCACGGCCCAGCTCGAGTTCAAGCTGGTGGACGAAACGCCTGGGCTCAACCTGGGGCAGCTCATCGGCCAGGCCATCCAGTCCGGGCAATGGCAGGAAGGCTCCAGCCGCAAGCAGCTCAATCTCGCCTTGCAGAGCATGCTCCCGGCGGGCACCGAGATCTATTTTGAAAAAGATGTGGACAAGACCACCGGCAAGGAAACCCGGCAGCCCATCCTGCTCAAGAGCCAGGTGCTGATGACCGGCGACATGGTCAAGGGCGCCCAGGTCGGGGTGGGCGGCAACTTCAATGAGCCGTATGTGGGCCTCGACCTTACCGGGCGTGGCGGCGCGATTTTCGGCCAGGTCACGGAAAAAAACGTGGGAAAACGCTTTGCCATTGTCCTGGATGAAGTGGTTCGCTCATCCCCGGTGATCCGGGAAAAAATCCTCGGCGGCAGCGCCCAGATCTCCGGCAGCTTCACCTACGAGGAGGCAACCGACCTGGCTATTGTCCTGCGCATCGGCGCCCTGCCCGCTCCGGTGGAAATCGTCCAGAACCTGACAGTGGGCGCCTCCCTTGGTCAGGACTCCATCAACAAGGGGCTGATGAGCGGCCTGGTGGGCACCTTCCTGGTGGTGGTGTTCATGGCCGTGTACTACCGGCTTTCCGGGGTCATCGCCAACCTGGCCATGGTCCTGAACATCCTCCTGCTCTTCGCCGGGCTGGCGATGATGGGCGGCACCCTGACCCTGCCGGGTATTGCCGGCATCATCCTCTCCATCGGCATGGCGGTGGACTCGAACATCGTCATCTTCGAGAGGATGCGCGATGAATTCGCCCTGGGAAAATCCGTGCGCTCCGGAGTCGAAGCCGGTTACGCCAAAGCATTCTGGACCGTCATCGACGCCCATGTGACCACCCTGATCACCGCCCTTGCCCTGTTTCTCTTCGGAACCGGCCCGATCAAGGGGTTTGCCGCCACCCTGTCGCTGGGCATCATCTTCAACCTCTTCTCCACCCTCTTCGCCTCCAAGCTGTTCTACGACTCCATGCAGGGGAAACGAAAACTCAAAAAGCTCTCCTTCATGCTCTTTCTCAAGAAGCCGAACCTTGACTACATGCAGCTCAAGAAACTGACCTTTGCCATCTCCACCGTCTTTGCCCTCGTCGGCTGCCTGGCCTTTATCCAGATCACCCGCGGCCAGGCCAACATGGGGGTGGATTTTTCCGGCGGCACCCTGCTCCAGTACCAGTCCGCCCAGCCCTTCTCCCTGGGCGAGGTGCGCACCGCCCTGGCACAGGGGAATATTGAGGGCGTCGAGCTGCAAAAGGTCGAGGACGAAAACCGCCTTATCGTCAAGATAAAGAACAGCGAAGAGGTGGTGGGCCACGTTTCCGAAACAGTCACCGCCCAACTGAACGCCAGTTTTCCGGACAAGCACTTCGTGGTGGAGAACCAGTCGGAGATCGGCTCCTCGGTGAGCGACACTCTGCGCTCCAAGGCGCTGCTGGCCGTGGTCATCTCCCTGCTCGGGGTGGTCGTGTACCTGGGGTTGCGCTTTGACCTGCGTTTCGGCGTTGCCGCCACCCTGGCCACGCTCCACGATGTTTTGGCGGTGCTCGGCCTCATCTGGCTGCTCAACATGGAGATCACCCTGCTCACCGTCACCGCGCTGCTGACCCTGGCCGGCTTTTCCCTGAACGACACGGTCATCATCTTCGACCGGATCCGTGAGAATCTTCACAAGAGCGAAGACCCGGAGAACATCACCGACGCCCTGATCAACACCAGCACCAACGAGGTGTTGAGCCGCTCCATCGTCACCTCGGTCACCGTGTTCCTGGTTTTGACGGCCCTGTATATTCTGGGCGGCTCGGTGATCCACGACTTCTCCTTTGCCCTGCTGGTGGGGGTCATGGTGGGCACTTACTCCTCGGTCTTCGTGGCCAGCCCCCTGCTCACCCTCTGGCACCGTGGCAGAACCGCGTAGCCATGCGGCCCGATCTCGCCCCAGAGCATGTCCGCCCCCTGACCCCGGACGAGACCTTCCGGTTCAGTTGCCATCCCGGCGTCGCCTGCTTTACCGACTGCTGCCGGCAACTGGACCTTGCCCTCAGTCCATACGATGTTCTCCGCTTGAGCAAACATCTGGGGCTTTCCCCCTCGACCTTTCTCGATCAATACGTCCTCGTCGAACAGCCTGAGGACAGCGGTTTTCCCCAGGTTTTCCTGGGCATGGTGGATGACGGCCACGCCAGTTGTCCGTTTGTCACCGCCTCCGGCTGCAGCGTCTATGCCGGCCGTCCCGGCGCCTGCCGCACCTACCCCCTGGGACGCGGCGCCTTCACCACCCCGGACGGCAAACACCACGAGATGCATGTGCTCCTCACCGAACCCCACTGCAAGGGGTTCAGCCAAGGCGCGCCGCAAGACATCTCTGCCTGGCAAAAGGATCAGGATCTGGCCCTCTACAACGCCATGAACGATGAACTGCTGGCCGTCCTCCAGCATCCCCGCCTCAAGGAAGGACATCAGCCGGAAGCCCGGGAGGTGGAGATCTTTCTCTCGCTCTATACCCTGGATACCTTCCGGAACCTGCTCCTCGACGCCACTATTGCCCTGCCCATCTCCATCACGGACAGCGAACGGCAACAACTTGCCACGGACGATCTTGTCCTGCTCCGGCTCGGCATCAGGTGGTTGAACCATGTCCTCTCCCAACACTAAGCGTCAGCATACCAGCCCTCCGGCCGGACAGTTGCAGGGCGAACCGCCCCTGGGGCAGGAGCTCACCGAACGGCTGCTGGCCATTTCCCATGAGCACTGCCAGGCCGAAGGCGGCTGCCACGGGCCTGACCACACCGAACGGGTCCACAACCTGGCGCTCCACATCGGCCGCCTGATGAACGCCCGCCTGGACATCTTGAGCGCCGCGGCCCTGCTTCACGACATCGGCCGCAGCCACGAAATGCTCTCCCGAGGCAAGATCTGCCATGCCACCAAGGGGGCGGAGATGTCCCGCACCATTCTCAAGGGGTTGGAATTTTCCCAGGAAATGCAGGACGCAATCATCCACTGCATCGAAGCGCACCGCTACCGCAACAAGAAAATTCCGGAAACCCTGGAAGCCAAGATCCTTTTTGACGCGGACAAGCTGGACTCCATCGGCGCCATCGGCATCGGCCGGGCCTTTCTCTTTGCCGGCCAGGTCGGAGCCCGGCTGCATAACCGGGGGGTGGATGTGGCAAAAACCAGATCCTACTCCACCGAAGACACGGCCTACCGGGAATTCCTGGTGAAACTCTGCAAGATCAAAGACAAGATGCTCACCCCGGAAGGCAAACGATTGGCCGCCGAGCGGCATGAGTTCATGGAGATCTTTTTCAAACGTCTGGACAAGGAAATCCACGGCAGCCCCCCAAACAATCCGGACAATTCCCGATAGCCCAGGCCCGCGCACCGTGAACACCACCACCCAACGTCTCGCCATCATCATCAAAGACCTGCGGAGGGCCGTCCTGGCGACAGGAATTGGATTGATCCTCGGCTGCCTTGGCTTCTACAGCATCTCCCGCCACCTGCTGGCGTACATCCAGAATCATCTCCACCAGAAACTCGCCTTTTTCACGGTGGCCGAGCCATTTCTCGCCCATGTCACCGTCTCCCTGGCCATGACGATCTTCACCCTCATGCCCATGCTCAGCTTTTTTCTCTGGCGCGCCCTGGCCAAGCCCTTTACCTTGTCCCGCTCCTTTGTCTTCTGGTTCGTGCTCTTCACCTGCTTTTTGTTCTACAGCGGGGCCGCCTTTTGCTATTTCTTCACCCTGCCCTTCGGCATTGATTTCCTGTTGGATTTCCAGACGGAACAGCTCAAGCCCGTTATCTCCATCAGCGAGTTCGTTTCCTTTGTCTCCATCTTTGTCCTCGCCTTCGGGCTGATCTTCGAGCTGCCCATCTTCATGATCTTCATGGCCAAGATAAGAATCCTGCCCAGAACGTTCTTTGAAAAAAACCGCCGCTACGCAGTGCTGGTCATCAGCATCATCGCCTCCCTTCTCACTCCGACCCCTGACATCTTCAACATGCTGCTCATGGGCGTACCCCTCTATATGCTGTACGAGGTGGGGATTATTGTGTTGAAACTGCTGCGAATTCAGTAAGGAGCCGCATTTCTTCCAATCAACACCGTTGCCGGATTGAATCATCTACTAGCTGCGACAATTCTTGCACCTTCCACTGTTGCTCCGTTGGTTCTACGAAACATTTTGACAGTAGTCGGATATTTAGATATCCATATCAGACGGCTCCATGTATACGTCGGGTCGATTTAGTGCGATGTTGAAACCCTTGCCCTAAGGGCAAGGTACAGGTTCAGAGGCTATGCCCTCTGAACAACTCAGTGGTACTCCTAGGTGAGGTTGTCCCCACAACTTCAAAACTAGGAGTAGCCAATGAGTCGATTTCGAAAACTATCACAAACAATCTGGCATTGCCAATATCATCTTGTCTGGGTACCAAAATACAGGTTTCGGATACTGACTGGCGAGATTGGCGAAGAAGTATCAAGATGCATCCGGGTGTTTTCAGAACGAGCGGAAGTTGAAGTAGTTGAGCTGAGCATCCAGGCCGATCATGTGCATTTGTTGGCTCTGGTTCCACCGAAGTTGTCAATCTCCGATTATGTAGGGATTATAAAGGACCGAACGGCGATCAATGTTTTGAACAAGTTCCGTAAGTTGAAGAAAAAGCCCTATTGGGGTAATCATTTTTGGTCCAAAGGCTATTGCGTGGACACGGTAGGGCTCGATGCTGAGATGATTAGAAAGTATGTGCAATATCAAGAAGTTCAAGAAAAACGGCAGGAACAATTAAAGTTGTTCTGATATTCAAGCCGGGGACAACATACCCCTTGCCCCCTTTGGGGGCAAGGCATTGTAACCCCTTATAGGGGTGACCAAAGCCGGGCGCTCTGCGCCCGGATATTTACACTAAATTAGGTACAATCGAGAATCACCATGAAGGGGGAACCAAAATGCTTCTTGTGTCAGCTAAGGTGGGTCCATTCAAATCAATCAATGCGCCGCAAAATGTACTGATTGATGATGCAGTTACAGTGTTTGTTGGCATGAATGAGGCTGGCAAAACCGTTTTCTTACAGGCCTTGGTGAAGTCCGATGATGCGCTGGCATTCGCTAATTTCGAACCAGTCGATGATTATCCACGAAAAGACCTCCCCTCATACTTAAAACAGCATAAGACGGAACCCGCTGAAGTCACTGTGCTGACCTACCAAATAACCAGTGAAGAGCTTGATGAGATCAATAATGAACTTAACACCAAGCTGAAATCTGGGTTTCAATTCTCAGTTATCCACCTCTACGATAATAAGCTTCGTATCAGCATTAGTGTTGATGAAAAGCCAGTCATCGAATCACTCCTCGCCACAGAAAATTTAAGTTCTGACGCGCAGGCAGTAATTAAAAAAGCAAAATCCATCAGGTCCATTCCGACACTTTTAAAGGATGTAAGCCTTACCGAAGAGGACAAGGCCTTCATAGCAGAGATTGAATCACGAAATAAGAAAACAGAGTGGGAGTCCGTCATCCAATTTGAGGTCTGGAATTGGCTAAAGTCGAGAATGCCGAAGTTCCTCTACTTCAGCGATTATGATCTGTTACCTAGCAAGATGAACCTCGCAGACCTAGCTCTCCGCGATAAACAGGCTAAAAGTGACACCAAACACCTTCAACCAAAGCATCGTGCAGTACTGGCACTTCTGCGGATGGCCGATATTTCGATAGAGGATTTTACTGAGCCTGGGGGTTATGAGCAACTTAAGGCAAAACTTGAAGGGGTATCGATTAGCCTTACAGATCAAATCATGGAGTTCTGGAAGCAAAATGAAGACTTGGAGGTAGAAGTCGATATAAAAGCAGATACCGTTGACGAGCCGCCCTTTAACACTGGCCCAAATCTATATCTTCGCATCAAAAATCGACGGCATCGCGGGGTCAGCACACCATTCCAACAGCGAAGTCGTGGTTTTATTTGGTTTTTCAGTTTTCTTGTCTGGTTCGACAGTGTTCAACATCAGGTTGATGCTTCGGGGAATCCGGAACATAGGCAGCTTATTCTGTTGCTCGACGAGCCGGGGCTTGCCCTTCACGCGTTGGCACAGCAAGATTTCTTGCGCTACATAGACGAGTTGTCGAATAAGCACCAAGTGCTTTACACTACCCATTCACCTTTTATGGTTCATTCTGACAGGTTGAACCAAGTGCGCGTAGTTGAAGATCAGGAAAAAATTGGCACTGTCATTTCGGACAATGTGTCCGGTTCCGATCCTCGTACGATCTTTCCCTTGCAGGCTGCACTCGGTTGGACCATTGCACAGAACTTGTTTATTTCTGAACGCAATCTTTTGGTCGAGGGGCCTTCCGAACTCATCTATCTTAAAGTCCTTTCCTCCTTACTTGAAGCCCAGGGACGGAATGGTTTGCGTGACGATGTGACGATTGTTCCAGTCGGAGGGCTGGATAAGGTCGTCACATTTATTGCCCTGCTCGGAGCTAACGGTCTGAAACTCGCTGTTTTTCATGACCACAGCGGCGCACCGGAACAAAAATTGATGGATCTCATGAAACAAAAGATGATTTCGCCCAAAGCATTACTTAACGCCTCGCAGTTCCGGGATCTCAAAAACATTGGCACAACCGGAAAACCTACCGACACCGAGGATTTATTCGATCCTGCTTTTTATCTAAAACAATTCAATCGAGTATTCGCCAAACCGCTTAACGGTACGACCATTCTCGAGGCAGACCTTCCATCTGGGGACCGCATTGTTCCTCGCCTAGAGCGATATCTCGAGAAGAAAGGCATTCAAATTCGGCCGAGTGGCGGGTTCAATCACTACGCTGTGGCTTCGCACTTTGCGAGTAATCCACCCACCAAACTGAACAATGACACTCTGAATAGATTCGAAGCGCTATTTAAAACTGTCAATGCACTCTTTTAAAATTACTCCGATCTTGCCATTCGGGACAGACCACATTTAGAGAGATTTCTCATGAGGCGGATACCCCAAGGAATCATGGTATGCCCTATAAAACAAACAAAGATTTACCCGAAAATGTAACCCATGTACTTCCTGCCCATGCACAGGATATTTACAGGGAAGCATTCAATCACGCCTGGCAGGAATATGCGAACCCTGATGAACGACGGGACGATGCTTCCCAGGAAGAAACGGCGCATAAGGTGGCATGGTCGGCGGTGAAGAAAAAATATAAAAAGACCGGTGATACGTGGACAGCGAAAGAATGATTATTGATGATTTTCTCATGCCTGCTTCCCTTTTGCGCAGATCGCAAAACTCACCGATTGCATGAACTTCGCATCTATGCTATCTAACAGGAATAATAAGAGAAAAATCTTGTCAAATCCCAGGCTCAACCGGGAAAAACCATCTGCAACGGGCGGCCATGCCAG
>Ga0074195_1000543_pt1 | contig 70820 bp, 69 predicted proteins | sample EPASupsiteHSE623_FD_64525 | JGI IMG/M metagenome (GOLD analysis project Ga0074195, IMG submission 64525) | Bioremediated contaminated groundwater from EPA Superfund site, New Mexico - Sample HSE6-23 | ecosystem: Environmental > Aquatic > Deep subsurface > Groundwater > Contaminated ...
AACCCAGGATGAGAATAATTTGGACTTCCTATGTGCTATTTTATCCTTCAATTACGCACAATTGCCCCCTGAAAGCAGGGATGAAATCTTAGCGAGATTAAGAAAATGGTTTTGAATCTGGAGAATGTTCCTGTATCTCAATCGCCAACTTTTCTTATGCTCAGATCTTCACTTCTGTCATCGAAGGCCGACAAAAAAGCGAATCTCAGTAATCTGGATTTACGCCCAATAAATGTTATTTGCGTAGAAGTATGCCCCTATAAAAACAATTCCCTCAAACCATTTGGTCCGAGGGAACATAAAATACATTTATTAATTTTATTTGCGTCTCCTATTCACTAGATATAGCCTTATTTCTTGTCTATCCTCACGACGCACTCCACATGACTCGTCTGCGGGAACATGTCTAAAGGCTGCACTTCTGACACATGGTAGCCGCCTTTTACAAACAATGCTAAGTCCCGGGCAAGGGTAGCGGGATTGCAAGATACATAAACAATTCTTTGCGGGACCTTTTTAATTAGAGCCTCGATTAATTCAGGTTTGCAGCCAGTTCGAGGGGGGTCCAGAATCACAACGTCAAATTGGTCTTCCAAGTCAGGTACAATCTTCTCACAAGTTCCCTTGATAAATTTGCAGTTGGTTATTTTATTCTTAAAAGCATTTCTTTTGGTATCCCTAAGTGCTGGTTTGAAGCTTTCCACCCCTATAACTTTGCGCGCACTCTCCGCCAGGCATAAAGCTATACTACCGGTGCCGCAGTAAGCATCCAAAACTGTGTCACTTGCTCCTAATTGAGCGTAGTCTTTAATAATCTCCATCATCTTTTCAGTTTGCTGGTGATTGACCTGAAAGAAGGCCAAGGGGGAAACTTGATATTTCAAGTTGAATATTTTCTCAGGCAGGACTTGATCCCCATAGTGCAACTGGGCAACTCCAGCTTCTACACTATATATTGATGCGACCTCCCGAAAGTTTAGCATTTTGGCGAAGTTAATCTCGCGAGAACCGGTACCACCAAAAATAAGCATCATTTCTCGGTTGGCTGAGGATTGCCGTATGATTACTTCACAACCGTCTGGAATATTTAATTCATCGAGATGGTCCTTAATGTAGTTGCTATAATCTTGCATTTCCTGGCTTATCAGCAAACAGCTTTCTATGCCTATCAACACCCGGCTGTCATTTACATAGTATCCCATAGTATGCTGGTCAGATTTGCTGCCGGTATGCCACTCCACTTTGTTGCGATAACGCCAAGGGTCTTCCAGCCCTAGAACCGGCTTTACCTCAATATCTATTCCACCAATCCTTTTCAGGCTGTCTTTGACCACCTGTCTCTTTAGTTCCAACTGGCGAGGATAGCTAATATGTTGATATGCACAGCCGCCACACTTAAGAAAGTATGGGCAGGGCGGTTCTGTCCTGTCTGGGGATGCGCTGACCACCGTTTCCAGTCGAGCCCGTTGAAAGTTCTTCTTCTCTTCGAATATTTCTACATCGACTGTCTCACCAGGAATTGTAAAAGGGATAAAGGTAGCCTTTCCCTCAATTCTGGCAACTCCCTCTCCACTGTGACTTATCCCGTCAACTAAACATCGCAATTGGTTTCCTCCTTAGTTAATGTAAGGGGACACACCTGTTAAAAATGTTTTGGGACACACCCTCTTCGTGGGAATGTCCCTTGAATGTCCCCTGATTATTTTACTTCCACTCTTCCAATAAGGAAGCAAAAAGAGCGTCCCCTTGCTTCAGAACCGTCCTCCTGCCTCCCTGCTTCACAACATTTCAGTTAAGTTAGTTAGTTAGGTGCCTGGCACCATACTGAAAAGCTTGCAGGTTAACATCCACCGCTTTGGCGGGAACAATGGCACGGATGGCCTTTTCTACTTCTTCAGCCGGCAGTCCCAGGGCCTGACTTACCATTCCTACCAGAACTACATTGGCGGCCTTGATGTTTCCGCAGCGGATAGCTATATCTGTGGCATCTACTACCACGGTTTTCTTTATCAGAGCTGCCACTTTTTCATGAATGTCGTCCGGGTATTTGGCTTTGCCGCTCATAACAGGCAGCGGGTTGACCCGTTCATTATTTATTATTACCAAACCATCTGGTTTTAAATAGTCCAGCCAGCGGGCAGCTTCAATTTTCTCGAAGGCGAGTATTACATCCGCATCTCCCTTTTTGATTATGGGAGAATATATCTTCTCACCATATCTGACCTGAGTGACCACGCTGCCTCCCCTTTGAGCCATACCATGGACTTCGGATACTTTTACATCGTATCCCATTTGTACTGCCACCTGAGCAATAATCCGACTAGAAAGCAGAGTTCCCTGCCCCCCAACGCCTACTATCAGAATATTCGTTGTCTGGCTTTGCATTTTTATCCCTCCACTTTCTTGATGGCATCAAATTTACATAGCTGCGGACATATTCCGCAGGCTAGGCAACTGGAATGCATAACAGCCTTCTTCTCTTCTTCAAGGTAGTATATCCCTGAACACCCAGCTTTCAAGCATAATTTGCAACCGGTGCAAAGATCGTTATCAACGTAATACTTACCTGCATCCGGAGTTCTGTTTAACAAAACACACGGCCTTTTGGTAATGATTACCGATGGTTCGCGGCGGTTCAACTCTTCCTTCAAAACGGCTTCCAATTGGTCTAGCTTTAAGGGATCAACAACCCTTACAGTTTTTACCCCTATGGCTCTTACCAAACCCTCAATGTCGAGTTTATTGGTCGGCTGCTGGCGGATAGTCACTCCGGTAGCCGGATGTTCCTGATGTCCGGTCATGGCTGTGGTATCGTTATCTAAAATAAGGACCGTAGAAGTTCCTTGATTATATACAACATCAATTAATGCGGTTATTCCTGAATGGACAAAGGTCGAATCACCTATTACTGCTACAGTTTTACTGGCAAATTCCTCGCCCCGGGCTTTTTCCATCCCCATGGCCGAGCCAATACTGGCCCCCATACAAATACAGGCATCCATCCCGTCCAGAGGACTTAGGGCTCCCAGGGTATAGCAGCCAATATCACCCATGACCACCAGCTTCATCTTACGTAAGGTATGGAAAACACCGCGATGAGGACAACCCGGACACATTAACGGCGGGCGGGCCGGTATTTCCTTATCCAATCCATAACCGGGTGCGGGAGTAACATTCGCCAATCGTTCCCCTATCATTTCCGGGCTGTATTCACCCAGGAGAGTAAACAGTTCTTTGCCTTCAACCTTGATCCCCCAGGACTTTACCTGCTCCTCAATAACTGGTTCTAATTCCTCGATAATTACCAACCTGTCCACTTGCGCTGCGAAACTGCGAATGAGTTGCTGGGGCAAAGGGTTGGTTATACCCAGCTTCAGCACCGAGACCCCAGGTAATGACTCCTTAACATATTGGTAGACCACACCGCTGGTTATAATGCCTAGTTCCTTGGTCCCCCACTCGATACGGTTAAGGGAAGCGGTCTCTGCATATTCCTGCAGCTTCAGCATCCTTTTTTCCACCTCAATATGTCTCATTCGAGCATTACCGGGCAGCATAACATACTTGGCCGCGTTCTTTTTATATTCTTTTAGAGGCCGGGATTTAACCTCACCCTCTTCAACTAAGGTCTGAGAATGAGCTAATCTGGTGGTAATCCTCAGCATAACCGGGGTATCAAATTCTTCACTAATATCAAAAGCTAGACGGGTAAAATCCAGGGCCTCCTGGCTATCGGCCGGTTCCAATACCGGCAGTTTAGCAAAACGCCCATAACCACGGTTGTCCTGTTCATTCTGGGATGAATGCATGCCCGGGTCGTCGCCGGAAACAATCACCAAACCCCCATTTACCCCAGTATAGGCAAAGGTATAGAGTGGATCAGCCGCAACGTTGACTCCGACATGTTTCATAGCTACGAGAGTTCTGGCCCCGCCGATGGAAGCACCAGCTCCTACCTCCATTGCCACCTTCTCGTTAGGTGACCATTCCGCATAAACTCCGTCGTATTTGGCAAAGCTGCTTACAATCTCGGTACTGGGAGTTCCCGGATAAGCAGTCGCCATGGTTGCCCCTGCTTCGTAAGCACCCCGGGCAATGGCTGCATTACCTATCATAAGTTTTTTCATCAAAATCCTCCATTTCTAAGATCGATGTTTATTGCGATGCCATTCACCAATTGACTCACTCAACAGTTGGGCCATATGATAAACGAGTGCCAATCCCTGGTTTTTGTTTCTCCGGGCTCCCCAGTGGTTAACTCTGAGATCTACCACCCCGGTTATAGCAAATTGGCCAACGGACGGCAGATTTTTGGCAAAAGCCTTGCCTGGTACCAGACCACCCGGTCGTAACTGTATCGAACCTATTTCTTCTTCGTCACCTACCGATGCATCAATAGCGACTATTACGTGCCCAATATGCGCGTGCCGTGCTTCTTTTAGGCCCGGCAGCAGGTTCTGCGCATGCAGCGGCTGTTTCAGAGTTCCATATACCGGCAGATCAGGTGCATTGGTGTGCAGCATCGTCCCCGTCAGAGGTCCAAAACAATCCAGAATATGCCGGTCAGAACCAATACAGACAAAAATTGGTTCTGGTTCTATATCATCCAATAAGGAACAAAGAGCATGGAGCAATAAACCCCGTGCCTCTTTATCCTCATAATGTATTTTCACAGTATCCATGGCCACTACCTATTTCAGAACCTGTTGCAGTGACTCTATAAAGCGCTCATTTTCCGCTTGCGTACCAATGGTTACCCGTATAAAGTTGGGATGTCCGAAGATATCCCCTGTACGAACTATTACCCCCAGCCGCAACATAGCTTGGAAAACTTCCTGACAGTTTTTGCCGGTGTCGAGGAAAATGAAGTTAGCCTCCGTGGGCACATAAAATAGGCCCATTTTTTCCAATTCATTATAGAGGTATTTTTTGCCGGCCGAGTTTACCTCTTTACTAAGTTCAACATGTTCCACATCGTCTATCGCAGCCAAAGCTCCTACCTGAGCCAACATATTAACGTTAAATGGCTCAGTTATCATTTCAATCGCTTGGGCAATTTCAGGCAGGGTTAAAGCATAGCCTACCCGTAGCGCAGCTAATCCATATATCTTGGAGAAGGTGTGTAAAACCATGGCATTGCGCCCGGCCTCGACATACTGCAAACCACTGGCAAAATCAGGACTTTCCACATACTCACCATACGCTTCATCAAATACAACCAAAACATCATCCGGAACTTTCTCCATGAAGCGTGCAATATCTGCTGCGCCTACTATGGTACCGGTAGGGTTATTGGGATTGCATATATATACAATTTTGGTTCTGTCAGTAATAGCCATCAGCGCCGATTCTAAATCATGGGTGAAATCAATCAGCGGTACTTCAATACACTTTCCGCCCATGATTTTGGCGGTAAATTCGTATTCGGAGAAAGATGGCTGGGCAAATATTATCTGATCGCCCCGGTTAACAAATGTGGCCGCTAACAACATCAATATTTCATCCGAACCATTGCCAATGAGAATTCCGTTTTCATTGATACCGGTAACTTCCGCCACTCGCTTTTTCAGATTGAAACAGTTGGCATCGGGGTAAAGGTACATCATCCCCAAACTCTGCCTTACCGCCTCTATCGCCTTCGGGGAAGAACCCAAGGGGTTTTCATTGGAAGCCATCTTAATGATGTCGTCCAGACCCAACTCCCGTTTGACATCTTCAATAGGTTTGCCGGGCACATACGGTTTGAGGGTGAATACTTCTGGTCTGGCTTTATCCTTAACAAAATTATTCATCTTTCCAAACTCCCATCCACTTTATTTGTCTCTCATATCTATTACTCTTATCGCTTTACCCGCTGATCTCTCAATGCTAAATGGCTCCACTAATCTTACTTTGGGGGTTAAGGATAAGGTTTTATGCAGCTTTTGTTTAAGCTTTTGTTCAATTGCCTCCAGATGTCCATATTTGTCAGTAAAGGCATTTTCCGAAAGCTCCACCCTGATTTCCAGATCTTCCAAAAATCCTTTATTATAGCGGATAATCTGGTAATGAGGCGCTAGTTCCTCCATATCGACCAGAACGCTTTCAATCTGGGAGGGGAAGACATTTACGCCTCGAATAACCATCATGTCATCACTCCGACCGGTAATTTTACTTAACCGAACCGTTGTGCGCCCACAGCCACAAGTCTCATAGTTTAAGGAGGAAATATCTTTGGTGCGATATCTTACCACCGGTATTGCCTCACGGCTTAAGCTGGTGATAACTACTTCCCCAAGTTCCCCGGGAGAGACCGGCTGCAAAGTGTCCGGGTTAACAATTTCTACAATATAGTGATCTTCCGCCACATGCTGACCGCAAATCAGTTCGCATTCTCCGGAAAAACCAGGCCCGCCTAATTCACTGAGCCCATAATTATCAGTTGCTAACATACCCCAGCGTTTTTCAATTTCCCGCCGATATTCCTCAGAAAAGGATTCCCCGCCAAAAAGCCCGACCCTTACCTTCAAATCAGTACGAGGGTCTATTCCTAATTTCACAGCTACTTCAGCCAGGTGCAAAGCATAGGTCGGAGTGCTGACCAGAACCGTCGTGCCAAAATCCTTCATGACCATGAGTTGTTTTTCCGAATTACCACCAGAGATGGGAATAACCGCAGCCCCAACCCTCTCCATACCGTATTGCAGTCCATGCGCACCGGTAAATAAGCCATAGCCAAAGGCTATCTGCGTAACATCAGAGGAATTGACCCCGGTCATAGTAATCATGCGGGCCAGAATTTCTGTCCAATTTTCCATATCATTGCGGGTACAGCCCACCACGGTTAATTTGCCGGTAGTTCCCGAAGATGCATGGATACGCACCACCTCATCCATCGGTACTACGAACATGCCATAAGGATAGCCTTCCCGGAAGTTGTCTTTAGTTGTCAGGGGCAGCTTGCTCAAGTCACTGATTGATTTAAGATCGTCGGGTTTAAAACCGATCTCATCAAATTTCCTTTTATAAAGAGGGGAACGATCATAAGCATATTTCAAGCTCTTTTTGAGCTTACGGAGCTGCAGGGCATCCATTTCCTCCCGAGGCATACACTCCATCGCTTTATTCCATATTTGCATAATAATTCTCTCCTATCCTACTGTTCTACGCGCCATCAATTAGCGGTCTCTTAATTTTTTATTATACCGCAACAAGTCACGAATAGTCTCTATATTTCTTTGCTCTGAGTCGAAATTACTATAATCGATATTAAGCAAAGTGGCTTTGACAATGTCATCTATCTCGGAATCAGGGTCCCCTGATTTCCATTCCTTTAACAAGCCGATTAGACCGTAATCCTTCTTCCCCATTACCGTAAGATCAAGAATTGAAAGTAGACAATGCATCTCTTCCCTGCTCAACTTTTCTTTCTGCATATGCAGGTTGAAAATTAAGTCGGCTACACTGTCATATATTTTCTCCCGATTATGATCCAATGCTGCCATTATATCGATACCCTTTTAACATCCTTCATGGTTTGACGTTGCAGGTCAAAATGGATGGGAATACGAATGCCGCTCTGACCATCGCGGTTCTTATCGACAAATATGGCATAGTTCGGCATTATGTCAAATTTCTTCAGCTCTTCATTTTCTTCCTGTTCCTCTTTGGTAATAGGGCTGAGTTTCAGCATCAAGTCACACTCGTTTTTCATACGTTTGGCTCCCTGTAAGGTGCCGTCGGGATTCAACTGCACCAGACACATCACTACAATCTGCAGATTTTGGGCCAGCATCTTCTGGGTCTTGACGATCTGCTCCAAGACCTGCCATTCCTGCAAGCGCGGGTCCTGTTTATCCATGCGCCCAATATAATCTATTATCATCATGTCGATATGCTTTTGGGATTTGAACTTGCGGGCTATGGAAATAGTTTTCTCCGGAGTTAGATTAGGGCAGGGATAGGAATAAAACCCGCTCTCTCCCAGATCTGCATAACCTTTTAATATTTGCGATAATTCCGACTCATTAATTTCACCGCTGCGGACCCTCTCATGCTCTATGCCAGACAGGATCGATCCCCAGCGCAGGGCTATCTGCGGCCTGCTCATCTCGGTATTAAGATACAGGATGTTATTCTTAGCTCTAACGGCAATCGCATTAGCAGTGTGCAGAGCAAATGAGGTCTTGCCATGCCCAGTCTGAGCACCCAGAATTATTAAATCCCCTGGTTTGTAACCCAGAGTCACTTTATTCAGATTATAGAAACCGGTGGGCAGTCCATCCAGCGGAATAACCCCATGATGGCGTTCTTTGATGTCCTTATAGCGTAAAAAACGGCGTTCTACTTCATCATAGCCCAGTTTAGCCAGTTCGTCGGGATTATCCACATGATCGTCGATTTCCAGAGCGGTCAGATTAGTAAGCTCTTCTTCAGCCGACATCAAAATCTGTTCTACATCCTGATCCGTCTCTTCGTTTAAGACCTGATAACTTCTGCGCAAAAATCCCTCAAATTTACGCAGGCGGCTTCGGTCACGCACCTTTTGCATCCAGAATTTTATGTTGCCGTCATATATATAATGCTCAGCAATATAGCGCAAGTCGTCTATATCGCGAGTACTGGTCAGCATTCCCAGATTATGAGCTTCTTTAATCAATTCTACATAGGTCGGTCTTATCTCTCTTTCATACAGACTGCTGGTAAGTTCAAAAACCGTGGCATGCTGGGGTGAATAGAAATCAGAAGATAGCAAAGAATTGCATGCTTCTATGCACGCCTCCTCCGAATGCAGCATTGAGGACAGAACCCGTCGCTCGCTTTCCAGATCAATAAGATGTGGTTTTAAATCCATTTCTTCCAGCACTTTAACTCTCCTCTAAATAGAAATGCCAGGGTTGCCCCTGGCCTCCAGATCGTCGATAAAAGCGAATCTCTGCGTCATTTCTCAAAACCCGCTCAATCAACGTACTTTGGGTACGTCTCAATCGCGGGATTTTGTTCATTCCTTGATCTTCACTTCCATCGATCGCTCTGCCTGTATTAGACAACTGTATGCCAGGATTGCTCCTGGCATCTATTTTATACCTTACTTTTTAAATCAGCTAGTACTTCAGGTGGCACATAAAATTCATATTCGGCGGCATTAAGTTTGCCATTGGCGTTTTTAACCATCGTATTCCCAGCTTTACCGGACTTCGCTCGGTTTTTAAAAGCGGCAATCTCTTTTTCAACATCATTTAAGGTCCTTATTTCTTTGGTCATCCAGTTGTTTAAAACGCTGTCTATGTATTCCATCCCGCCATTTTTAGTGCGCTGACACATAAGTTCCCCAGCCTTCATAATTAACTGATGCGAGAATCCCCAATCATAGCGCCATTTATTGTAAACCTTTCGACGGGCTTCCGCACTCATATCCAGACCGGTGAAATTTCCAAATTCAGCTGCGTCAGGGTCAAATTGATTGCGGGTAATGTTTTTTTCATGATCAACATAGTTCTTGAAGTAAACTTCCAGACCGTCCAAATTATTTATCGAGTAATCCCTTAAATCCTTCGCAATTTTGGTAATATCACGCGGATTAGTAATTTTGCGTTCAAAAGCCAGCTCCAGCATACAGAGCAGAAATTCCGGAGTAAATCCGAATTCAATTAACCACTTGCTAAGTTCAGTTTCCATTTTCACACTCAACAGATTGCCAGTTTTCTTAGCAATGAAGTCAGCCACTCGCTTATAATTCATATCTGCCGGAGTAAAATGATTCGAGGCTATACGTGTTCGTCCTTCACCCAGCTTCTGTTCCAATTCCTCAATCCTGGCCTTATACTCCTCCATTAGTCTATCCTGTTTACTATCCACCTGGGTCGGTTGCGGCAGCGGAGTTATTTCGGGATGATCGCGCCCCACCATTTGCTGCAGCTTAATCATTAACGGTTCGAGCCGCACTATCTTTTCCGTAAATGATTTGGTTTTACCCTCAACTATTTCAATAATTTCCTGTTTGGAAAGTTTTTGTAGCTTGCGCGACAATTTTTGGGTCGTTAAAGTTGAACAACTATGTAAAATCTGCCCGGTGCTCACCCCAGATCGATGGACGGGCTTAGTATTTTCAAATGCATGGAAGATTGCTGCCAAAATTCCAATATCCTCTATGTCAAGATTTAGTTCATCAGCATAGAAAAAAACTGCACCTGGTAAATGGACATATCCCCAACGAAATATTTCAAGTGATGTAGTTCGATGCTGCATTTAATTTCCATCTCCCAATCGTGAAGTTTAAAAATTATAGCATTATATGTATCTTTCCAACAAGTACATAAACGTGAGATATTGTTAAAAATAGTCATCAATAAAATGAAAAACTCCACTCATCTCTCCTAGAAGGTCAGCACTCAACTTGACTGGACTACTTTCCCATTATTCCATGATTAGCATCTTATAATCTTCATTTCTCAGTTCAAATCAAAAAAAATAAATCGTCGGGTCAGGACCCGACGATTTCTCACCACTGGTTCGGACGGGGGCGAGGCATGGGGACGGTTCTGGTGCCTCGTTTTTTCAGGTCAATAAATCAAAACGAGGCACCAGAACCGTCCCCATGCCTCGCCCCCGTCCCCTTGTCCCAACGTAGTAGCTTTTAGAATTTTTCCTCTAACTTCTTCAAAGTCTCTATCAACTCGTCATACTGGGCTTTATCATATTTCTCCTGGAACAGGGTGTTAAGCCTGGTCCTGATTTTTAGATACATATTTTCGGCAATTAGAGCTTTATTCATAGCCTGGGCTCTATATTCCGGTAAAGGTTGAACGATTTGTTCGGCTTCAACCAACCCCGTCGGTTTCAACTCAATTTCGTCCAACCAGTTGGGAATAATAACTTGCAGATTCAATTCTTTCTGGATCAGATCAGCCAGTACCGGTTGTACTTTTTCCTCTCCATGAACGAGGAAAACCGTCTTCGGTTTCTGTTTGAAACCCTTCAACCAAGCCATAAGCCCAATCTGATCAGCATGGGCTGAATAGGCCTCAATACTTTGAATATCAGCCTTAACGACTAGCTGGTCGCCATGAATGGTTACCAATTTCTCACCATCCAGTATCCTGCGCCCCAGAGTGCCTTCAGCTTGATAGCCCACAAATAGAATTGTACTTTCGGGACGCCACAGGTTGTATTTGAGATGATATTTGATTCGGCCTGCGTCACACATTCCGCTGGCAGAAATTATAATAGCGTGTCCTTTTAAATTATTAAGCTCCACGGATTCTTCTCTGGTCCGAGAGAACTTAAGGTTTGGCAGTTTAAGCGGATGATGCCCGCTGTTGACCAAATTCATGGTCTCCTGGTCGTAATTCTCCAGGCTTCTCTGAAATATCTCGGTAGCTGCAATAGCGAGTGGGCTGTCAATGTATACGTCGATACTGGGGTCAAGCATACCTTGTGATTGTAAACTACTCAGATCATAGAGGAGATCCTGAGTTCTCTCCACCGCAAATGATGGTATTATGAGATTGCCACCTCGCCGCATGGTATCATCAATGACCTTCTTAAGCTGTTCGGCCCGGTTGCCCACGCCTTTATGGAAGCGATCCCCATAGGTCGATTCCATAAGAACATAATCAGCACTCTCAATAACCGTGGGATCTTTTATAATCGGTTGATTCCCCTGCCCCAGATCACCACTGAAGACAATTTTTTCCTTCTGCCCATTCTCTTCGACCCACATTTCAACGATGCTGGACCCTAAAATATGCCCGGCATCTCTGAGTTTAATCTCAACCCCTTCAGCCAACTTGACTACTTCATCATATTTAATGGGACGAAATTGTTCCAGGCACTGGACCGCTTCTTCGGCCGTGTAAATAGGCTCCAGTAATTTCTTGCCCGCCCGGCTCAGTTTGCGGTTTTTCATTTCCACTTCTGATTCCTGGATATGTCCGGCATCAGGCAACATGACAGCGCAGAGTTCCACTGTCGCAGGACTGCAATATATAGGGCCAGTAAATCCCATTTTGCATAACTTGGGGGTTAAACCGGAATGATCGATATGGGCGTGGGTAAGGATGAGAAATTCAATTGATTTGGGGTCAACTGCAAAGTCGCCGTAGTTTTTTTCCCGCAGTTGCTTGCTACCTTGAAAAAGCCCGCAATCAACTGCAAACCGTGCCTTATCAGTTTCGATCACATAAAAAGAACCTGTGACGGTTTTCGCGGCTCCCAAGAACTTAATTTTCATTTAAGCAGCCTCCAATTTTTAAAACATTGCTAATATTATACTGCAAATACTAGACCGCGACGATATTTCTGGCTTCTTTTTTCTGAGAGAATTTATAGTACCCATCATGGAATTCGGCTATTTCCATACGTATTAACATACGATTACCACTCAGGCAGGCCCGGTTGATGTTGTCAAAACTGTAACGGCCAAAGTCCTTGACCAACTCACTGCTGTCCAACCCGTCTACAAGGGCAATGTATTTACAATGTACCTTTTCAAAAATACCGAAGTATAGCTCGCTAATCTGCTTCATCCGGTTTTCGATCTGAGTGATTTGGAATTCTTCGCGTTCGACTATATTCAATAGGCTCTGGATTAGGCTATGCAAAAGACCATTGTGAAAAATGGCAACCATTAGCTCTCGCTTATATTGTTTGGTTAATAGATAGCTCATGTAATCCTTACAATCCTTTTGGGCAGAACTGTTAAGATTACTAAACGCGTTAAGGAGTTCTATGTCACTCTTTTCAATATCATTATACATGGCAAAACCTCCTCATTCCTCAATCTATATACATTAGAGGTTCCACCCAGCAATGGTAATTCCTTTAGTTAAATATCGTAATATTGTTTGGTTTTTCCGTTATATTCGATATCTGGGCAACACAATAGGAAAAGTTGCTTTTATTATATATTTATTTGTCGATTAACCAAACGCCCCATCCGCTCAGTAGCTGCTTCAATGTTGGTAATGCTGGCAGCATAACAACATCTGATATAACCTTCGCCACAGCTGCCAAACGCATTGCCAGGCACCACCGCTACCTGTTCTTCAAACAGTAGCTTTTCGCAGAATTCTTCGCTGGTCAATCCCGTACTGCGAATCGAAGGGAAACAATAAAAAGCGCCCTGCGGTTCAAAACACTCCAAACCAATCTGGCGCAAATTATTTACAATTAACTTGCGACGATAATTATAGTCTTCCACCATCTTGCGCATCTGATCCTCACCATGCCGCAGGGCCTCGATAGCCGCTTTTTGCGCCATGATGGGAGCACACATGATAGTGTACTGATGGATTTTAGTCATAGCTCCGATAAGATCAGGATGCCCACAGGCATAACCAATCCTCCAGCCCGTCATGGCGAAAGCTTTGGAAAAACCGTCCATCACTAGAGTACGATCTTTCATGCCCGGTAAGGAAGCAATCGAAACATGTTTGCCCTCAAAGGTTAATTCTGAATATATTTCGTCGCTAATAACTATCAGATCATTCTTAACAATAATGTCCACCAGGGCTTGCAGATCAGCCTGGTTCATGATCCCCCCAGTCGGATTATTAGGATAAGCAAGGATAAGCACCTTACTGCGCGGCGTTATTTTGGCAGCCAGAATATCGGGTCGCAGGCGATATTGATCTTGATCAAAGGTTTCGAGTGGCACCGCTTTGCCATAGGCTAGCTCCGTGCCTGGTGCATACGAAACAAAACAGGGTTCTGGTATTAAGACCTCATCCCCCGGTTCCAGCAAAGCGCGCAGAGCAATGTCGATGGCTTCGCTGACCCCAACGGTTACCAGTATTCCTGCAATTGGATCATATTCAACCCCGATCTTGCGTTTCTCGTACAGGGCAATTTCTTCGCGCAATTCCGGCAGACCGGAATTAGAGGTATACATGGTATATCCTTTTTCCAAAGAATACAGGCAGGCTTCCCGTATATGCCAGGGGGTTACAAAATCCGGTTCCCCTACTCCCAGGGAGATTACCCCTTCCGACTGGGACACCAAATCAAAAAACTTTCTGATCCCCGAGGGGGGAATTGACTGAACTATTTGCGAAATATAAGATTGCATTCCGCTCATGGACTTACCACCAGCCTTTTGTCTTCTTTGCTTTCTTCAAATATAAAATGATCCTGCTTATAGCGTTTGAGAACAAAATGAGTTACCGTACTCTGGACATGTTCCAGCGTAGACAGTTTGTGCGAAACAAACCGAGCCACGTCTTTCATGTTATTACCTTCAACCACTACCGACAAATCATAGGTTCCGCTCATCAGATAAACATTCCTTACTTCGGGAAAGCGATATATCCGTTCCGCAATAGAGTTGAATCCTACCTCCCGCTGGGGGGTTACTTTAACATCAATCATAGCGGTTATTCCATCGCAGCCAATCCTCTCCCAATTAATAACCGTGCTATATCCCAGGATGGTTTTATCTTTCTCCATCTGCTTGATTAGATCTTGAATTCTATTTTCATCTTCCTCCAGCATAGTCGCCAGAGTCTTGGCACTTAACCCGGCATCATGCTCAATCAGTTCTAGAATTCTCTTCTTTAAATCCATTTACGCTTCTCCTCCTTTTCCTAATATTATCTACTGTATAGATGCAAAAAAACTCTCATCCCTGAAAGGGACGAGAGTTCAATTCCCGCGGTACCACCCTATTTGACCATAAAGATCCAACTTAAACCGTTAACGGCGGAGACCGGCTAGCTTGGGGTTGTTACTCTGTCAACCCTTAAAACCAGCATTCCCAGGTGGCATTCATTCCTGAACTGTTACCGGTTTTCAGCTATCCCGGCTCTCTGCCAAACAGATCAACAATTACTATCCTGATCATAACTTTAGCATATTACATTTCCGGTTATATTATCACTATAAATATATGCCGTCAAGTCTATTATTTGAATAGCAAAAACTTCCTTTTCAATAATACATACTCCCCGACATAACCAGCCAGCATAAGCAGTACTATCCCACCCCATATCAATCGCTCCAGAGTTATTTTGCCTTTCAGCCCGATCAGCAATTGTTCCCTCTCGCCGGCAAAGTCAAAAATACTTTGCTTCTCCTCCTTGATGGAAGCCATTTGGCGAATAGTGCGATCCAGTTCATCTCGCAAACTATAATTCATATTCCAATTAGCCTGGCGATCTTTTTGCAGGTCTTTAATCCAACTGCTGGTGAGTGCAGGCTTGGCATCCTCACTGACTGAAAATGCGTTGTATAGTGGAATTCCTCTCGATGCACTAGGAGCTTCAATACCTATCAAGCGGCAGATGGTAGAGGCTACATCAATCACCATAGCCCCGTTCGCAGCTGCATTAGCCTTACAGCCCGGGCCGTATATAACTAGAGGAACCATATTACTGGGAGATGTGCTGCGAGTCGAGGTAACAATTATCAGCGAATTGGCATATACACCGCTCTCCTTCAATCTCCTTACAAAGGATCCTACTTGTGCATCAAAATTCCTGATCACCTTGTAATATTCGTCTTGATCCAGACGCAGCAGAGCATCGGTACAGTCATCGAGATAAATGTAGGAAAAGAAAGGCTTGGTTTGGCTAAAACTCCGGAATGCTTCATCAAAAACTGCTTGGCTGGGGGCCTTGGCATCAAGCTTTTTATACTCCTTATCCCCATAGGCAAAAGAGTTGAGTTTGCCGCCGGACCCATCCACCACCAGCATAGAAAGGCCATGTTTTTTGAAAACGTCAAGGATTGATTCTACTTCTACACTGTCATTAACCGTCAGGTGTTTATGTTCACTTGCCAATGCTCCGGTTAAGAGAGTGGCTTCAGCAGCCTCCATGGTATCGGAGCGAACTGCCAGAGTTTTTTCATAAAGGGTGCCTTCCATAGATAAATACCCTAGGTTAGGCAGAGGATTGCCCGCATATCCCTCCTGGTTGAGCCCGCCAACGCTGATGAGAAAAACATGATTAATCGTCTTCTTTTCCTCGGCAGATGCAGCTTTCGTCCAAATTGCCGCCAATATCATCATCAAGACCAAAACCAGCCATACAAACCGATGATACTTAATCCTGTCCATAATAGCCCCCCTCAATATCCCTTACTCATCTATATTGGGGGAGACATTTAATTATACCAGGAGGTCAGAACTTGCCGCTTCTAATTATGGAATAGGCCAGAAATAATCCCAAAACCACCGCGACTACAAACCCTAACTCTACTACCGGAACCCTAGTCATTATAGTGCTGTTCATTTTCTCAGCAATCAAGGCAGTCCCTATGATAATACTAGCGACTATTATAGCCAGGGATAGACGATTGGACATGATATCAAACTTGGCCGTCATCTTATTCAGGTTGACATCCTCCATTTTTATTTTAAATTCGCCTTCACTGACCAAGCTTACAATCTTCTCCAGGCTAACAGGCAGATTCCTAATAATCCGCATATAATCAAGGGCAACCCCCTGCAGACTGCGCCTGATATGATCGGGGGAATATCGTTTCAACATAACCTGGCGCCCATAAGGTTCAGCTATGTCTACCAGGCTTAGCTGCGGGTCCAACTGCGCTATAATGCTTTCAATAGTCATCAGCATTTTTACCACCAATGATAAGTTTGCTGGTATCCGTACCTGATAACGAGTACTTAATTCCAATAACTCAGCCATCGATGCGCCCAGCTTAATCTGAGCCAAGGGCATGCCATAGTATTTTTGTTCCAACTTGGCTATGTCCCGCCGGAGTTCCTCGCGATTCACGTATTGGGAACTGATCCCGATCGCCAGTAAGGCCCGGGTTACCCCTTCGACGTCATACTTAATCATCCCGAGCAACAGATCAATACAGTGTTCCTTCGTAACATCATCTAAAACCCCGACCTGACCAAAATCATAAAAAATAATCTGCCCGTTGGCACCTATAGCTATATTCCCCGGATGAGGATCAGCATGGAAAAATCCCTGCTCATATATCTGGGTGAACAAAGCCGCCAGCAAGTTCTCGGCAATCTCAGAAGTCTTAAAGTTGGCCTTTTTCAATTCAGCGAAATCGGAAATCTTAATACCCTCGATGTATTCCATGGTTAATATCCGGCGGGATGAATACTGCCAATAAACTCTGGGTATCAGAACATTACGATCATTCTGGTAATTGCTGTGGAATAAGTCCGCGTTACGGGCTTCCTGTTCGAAATTTAATTCCTGGCGAATGGCCACCGAAAGCTCTTCCACAATTTCACTTAGCCTATATAACTTGCCCCAGGAAGTACGTTTCTCTAATAATCGTCCCATATCCGCCAGAATAAGCAGATCGGTTTCAATAATTTTCTCAATACCCGGACGCTGCACCTTCAAGACTACTTTTTCACCACTTTTAAGGACCGCCTCATGAACCTGCGCAATAGAAGCAGCTGCCAGAGGTATGGGATTTACGAATAAAAAGGCCTGCTTAATGTCAAGTCCGCTTTGCGAACACACCTCCAGTACTTCCTCGAAGGTAATGGGCGGGACTTCATTCTGCAGCTTTTCCAACTCAAAAATATATTCGGGTTCGATCAGGTCAGGTCTAATACTGAGCAGCTGCCCCAGCTTAATAAAGGTGGGTCCCAGCTCTTCGAGAGCATAACGCAATCGTTGTGGGGTTCCATAACCTTCAGCTTCGCTCTCCCATACCCCGAATTTCCAGGACCCCATAATCCTGCGCAAACTGAATCGGTCAAACAGAAATCCAAAGCCATGTTTGATCAAAACATTGCCTATTTCCCGATATCTGGCTAAGTGGCCCAGGTGCGTAACGCCATTGCGCAAACCCATTTGATCCTCCTATTTATAGGCATAAAATTAGTAACTGCCGGGAGTACCCGGCAGTTTCAGACCGTCAAAAACCGCGAATAACTGCGTTATTCAATAATCCTGTTCAGTCGACGTACTTGTTAATGGGACATTCCCTTTTGAGGGTGTGTCCCCATACCTTATACCGCCTCAATCACAGGCTTCTTGAATGCCTTGTTCTTCACTTTTTTTGCTCGGCCTGGCAGTTTATAATTCTTAACTTATGAAAACACTTATTGAGGCAGCTTGCTCTCCAGCTCTTTGATACGCTCGGCCATTTTTTCCAATTCAGCTCTGGTTACAACCCCAAACTTATTCTTCCAACTATCAATCTCTTCCTGAATCATAGTACGAACTTCTTCGCGCTGTTCCTGCCCCTTTTGCATAACGTCTTCCAGGGTCTGCTTAGCATCTTCCTTACTGATTTCTCCTCTTTCAACCATTTCATCGATAAAGAGCTCCGCTCTTTCCTTGGTAAGACTAATAGCACCCAATCCCAGATTAACCATTTTGTCAAAAAGAGTCTTCATATTCATAATCCCCCTTTACTAAAATCTATTCTATATGCCTAGCATATCACAATATCAGTTCCTTATACCTTATGATTTCCATTATTGTAATATTTAATCATGATCAATCTTTTCTCTGTTTCATCATCTCCGCCAGCTTTACCTGCGGATGGTGATAGCGTTCATCTGTACCGCTTAACAGCCCCCCGTAAATCGCCCGACGTGGACACCAAACCAGGCACCCCAGACACGATTCGCAGTGGTGCTGCCAGGTCGGTCGCTTAGCAACCATTTCTATATTATTGACCGGGCAAACTTTGGCGCAAATTCCGCAGCCATCGCACTTATCATCGTAAAAATAACTCTGATCTACTTGGTAAACAGCTTCATCAAAAGTAAGATTCGGACCTTGGGCAAGCTTTCTATAGTTTCTTAAAATGAGCGATTTCATTAGTACCCCCAGCGGATATGAAACTACTTTAATAATAGGATTCACGCTAATGATCTTATTTTCATAATGAGCCTCAACCGTCTCACAGATCTCGGTCAGAGTTTGGTGCCAATCCTGAAATCTCTTGGTCTGTTCGGCAGTGTCAGTGAAGGGAGGACAATTAAAGGGCATCTTGACTGTGAATCCTGCCGCGAGCTTCCGACCACCGGCCTTGATAATCTTTTCAATATTGGCTAGGGTTTCACCTGAGCCAGCTCCACAGGTGCATACGGCAAAAATGTAGGCTGCCGGCTTGGTTTGCAGAGCGGCAACAAACCTGCGAACAATTAAAGGCACCCCACCATTGACCACATTATGAACCGGAAATATGATACCAATCGTATCCGCATTAGTCTCCACCTGCACCTTCCCCATCAGGGGAACAATGGGTGTCTGCTGAGCATTCAACTGTATCGCAATATCCCGGGCAATAACCAGAGAATTTCCGGTTCCGGAAAAATAAAAAATTTCCGCATCCACAATTTCACCCTCTCCCCCCTCTTTTTTCCCCATTGGCAAATAATTCCGCTGTTAGTGTATGATATAAGAAGACCAGCCACAATAAGGTTTATAGGCGACCTTAAAAGCCTAAATATATTATACAAGGAATTATTAAAATATGCCCAAAATGTGGATGAAAGAAAAGCCTGAGATGGAGAAAGTATTAGAAGAAGTGAAGTATGGCTTCTTAGGATTGTCAAATGACGGCAAGCCCTACGTGATCCCCATGTCGTATGCTTATCAACAAAATAAAATTTACCTCCATGCTGCCCTAAAGGGCCTCAAATTAAAATTCATCAAAAATAACCCCCAGGTATGTTTCACAGTTGCTGAACTACAACAACTTATCCCGAACCATGATCCCTGTGAATTTGCCATGCGCTATCGGAGTGTTATGGCCAGAGGTACAGCTACACTTTTAGAAGAACCTGAGAAAAAAATAGCAGCACTGAAAATAATAGCCGCCAAATATTCCCCCGATTCCATAAACTCAGATCTTGATTCCCGTAAAGCAAATTCTGTGGCAGTTGTTGTAATTGAAATTGAGGAAATTACGGGCAAATACAATATTGATGAGCAGACATAATAGCCAAATTTCAATGCTCAGAAAAAGAATCACCACTCTCTTAAGACCCTGAACCTATAGATGGTGCGAGATATAATTATTGGGACTACTCGGATTATCATTGTATATGCAAGAATTACCAACATGAACCGTATCATCATTTAAGCAAAACCTGTTCAGAAGCTTGGATTTTAATGATAAAGGAGAATTGAAGAAATGCTGGAAATGACAGACCTGGTCAGATTCACCAAACCGAGGTACATAATTACCTTATTGCTGCTGATTGTTTTTACCTTCGCGATATTAATATCTAGTGGCTGCGGTTCCATGACGTCCAAGAATACCCTGGATTCAGAGCGGAACACCAGCGAAATATCCAATGGTTCAGCCTCTGCACCCCAAACTCAGCTGGCAGACAGCGCATCGGATGTGAGCTTTCAGGAACGTAAGACTGTGCAGAAAGCTGATCTGAACCTGCGGGTCCAGGATGTAGCGGCAGCGGTGGATCAGATCATTGCCCTGTGCAATGAGAACGGAGGCTATACAGTCAGCAGCCGTGTCTACCGGCAGGATGAAATCGTATCGGGCAAACTGGCAATCAAAGTGCCCCAGACTAATCTGCTCTCCGTAATCAATTCGATTTCAGCTCTTGGTGAAGTGAATGACAAAACGATAACCGCTCAGGATGTCACCGAAGAATACTACGATGCCCAAGCCCGCTTGAAAGTACTGAAAGCCAAAGAAGAGCGCTTGCTTGGCTTGATGGATGAAACGACCAGTATCACCGAAATTATCAGCGTCGAGAATGAGCTCACTAAAACCCGGAGTGAAATCGAAGCCTTGACTGGACGCCTCCAATACCTAACCAATGCCACCGAATACAGTCAAATCAATATAACTCTGGCGCAGGGTTTGCCCGGCGCAGTAAAAGCACCGCAGGGAACTCTGGGAAAGGCCTGGCAAGGGTTAGTGGGCAGCCTCAATGGAGTAATCACTTTCGCCAGTGGGACAGTGATATTCATTTTTTCAGCCTTACCCTGGCTGGTAGTCTTGGTTCTATTGATCTTTTTGGGGCGCTATGGCTACATAAAAATGAGGGTTCGCAAGCCCAAGGAATGATAAATAGACATTGAGTTATTAATTTCGCACGTAACTTTTGCAAAACATATACTGCTAGGGATCGTCCTAAATGCACTACCTGTTTTAGGGAGTAGCATAATTATCAATGACCGTTCTCGCTCAAAATATCTACTTAATGTGTTTATCCGCAATGCTAACCCGCATAAATCACCCCCGAATCAGCTAAATTAAGAAAAAGTGATGGGGGCGATTTTATGGAATTGGACAAAAATGAACATAGTATATTGGGTTTCTTCCCTTCCATTGCCGAGGCAAGGAAAGCTGAAGAGGCATTGAAGAAGGCGAAGCTGGTGCCCAGTGAAGATTCGATCCAGGTTGATCAAGTCTCGCGTTTTGGCATTGTAAATGACAGTAAATATAACAATCCTCTCAACAGTGCTCTTACTTTGCATGGGCCGACTATGTATTCAAATAGTGCGGGTATTGGTGATGGGCCTAATCCGTTGCTGGCGGCCAATGATACTGAGATGGGCCGGGGTATCAACAATGACAATTTAGCGGGCGAGGAGTCATTTATGCTTACATTGGTTACCTCGGAAGATGATGTTGAAAAGGCCGTGGAAATTATGAAGGCCAACGGTGGCCGAGTTTAATTTACAAAAAATGTTTAGCCCCTGAGTCGGTTAAATTCCAAACTCAGGGGCTTGTATTCTTTCTAGTGCCAATTCCTCTATCTAATCGGAGTCGCCGCCGAGCAGACCTCCCAGTATGCTGCCCCCCAGTACAGCTCCACCTATTCCGCCAAGGCCACCCAGTCCACTTTGTTGCTCTTTATTACTGCCGAACCTGGATGCAGAAACTATACGGTCGGCCAGGCGCGAGAGCGGCAGGCTCTGGATGTATACCAGACCTGGGCCGGTAAGTGTGGCTAAGAAAAGTCCTTCTCCACCGAACAGAGCATTCTTGAAACCACCCACAAACTGAATATCGTAGTCAACGGAGGGTGCAAAAGCAGCCAGACAACCTGTATCAACCCGCAGGGTCTCACCAGCGGCCAGGTGCTTTTCTATCAGGGTTCCGCCGGCATGAACAAAGGCCAAGCCATCACCGGTCAGACGCTGTAATATGAAGCCTTCTCCGCCAAATAAGCCTGCGCCGATTTTTCTAGTAAAGGCTACTTCGATTTCAACTCCCCGGGCCGCACACAGGAAAGAATCTTTCTGGCATATGAAGCTGCCGCCTAATGAAGGCAGATCCAGGGGTATTATTTTGCCCGGATAAGGTGCGCCAAAGGCCAATCTGCTAATATTCTGGGAGCTATTAATAAAGGTGGTAATGAAAAAACTCTCACCGGTAATGGCCCGTTTGAATCCCTTGAATAGTCCCCCGCCGGTTGAGGTCTGCATTTCGATCCCCTGCTCCATGTACGTCATGGCTCCGGCCTCTGCCCTTACTCCCTCGTTGGGATCCAATTCTATCTCTACGAGCTGCATGTCATCCCCAAAAATCTTATATTCAATTACATCACTCACGGTATCCCCTCCTTCAATATGATTTCTAAGTTTTGGTCAGTCTTTTCCCACTATAGAAACTTACGCACCAACGCACAGATATAGTAGGTATGCAGGGCTCCACGACCCGATTCATTTATTAGTTCTCTAGCCATTTGTCCAAATCCTTGTTTTTTTACCTTTTTATCGGAAAAATACATGGCCAGCAGACCTTCTATTACGGTTCTGGCAAAAGTGGGATCGGGCAATTGGCTGGCCTGGGTGTGGGTTTCTCTTATGAATATTTTAAAACGCTGGATCATAAAGGCTTGGTTTGGATAATAGAAGGTAAAGTTTAGGTCACCGCCTATCCGATCTTCTTCCTGATCTATGAAATAATCGAGTAATATATGAAGACCGCATATCCAGGGAAAATAGGTTTTGAGGGTAGTTCTGACTTCCGCGGGATCGACCTCATCTCGGGCGGCCAGGCCTAACAGAGCAAATAGTGCCAGAGTAGAGCCGGTGGCAGCTGCATATTCATTCCACTGCACTCCCGGGTGCTCGGCGACATTGGCCGTGGCCCATTCTATCAAGGTTTTCTCCCGCGCCTCCCAGGCAATATGTTTTTTGACCTGGAGGTCTATGTACAACTCGGCCAAAGCAATTACTTCGGCTTGAACCAGGTGGTAGGAGGGCAGCTGCTTAAGACTATGGCGGCATTCATCTACCATTTTATTGATATAGCCGCTGTCGTTCTGGCAGAGATAAGTTCGGTAATAGGGATGCTTTTCACCATGGGGGGTCAGAGCATCAAGGAGTGAAGCATGAAGTTCACGAAAGGCCTGACCATCAAGACATTCAGCCCGGTCGCAGAGGTTATCCAGGTAATCGCACAGGGTCTGATAGGCAACAATCAGTCTTAACAGCACGTCTTCCCGTTCGGGATAAGGAACGGCAAATACAGCCCCCCCTTGGCAGTGAAAATCTTTGCCGGCAATGCTGTTCAATGCCTGCACCCGCAGTTCTTCGTCCTCACATAACTCCGCCTCTTTTTTCCATTGGTTCAACAGTCTTTGTACCCGAGGAAGAGTATGGTGGATAAAATGGAACAGGAGTTGCACCTGAGATATGCCGGTATTCCGCTGATATGCCCGTTCAGCCCGGCTTGTTTCCAAATCGGCCAGGTGGGTATGCATCACCGGGCTACCCCTTTCGAAACCGGATCCCTATCCTGGCTTAGTTTCTGATAGTAAGTTTCAAGTATATAGGCGGCCATAAATTTCAGTTCTTTTACGGCCGGGCTGGCCGGCAGTGCCTCCAAGTAAGCCAAGCCCCTGGCAATAAACTGGCGGGCAGTCTGCAGTGAGAATGCAATTGCCTGACTGTCAATCAGTGCTTCAATTACCTGCGGCATGTTCCCCTCAGTCAGCAAACCGCTTTCCAGCAGGGTGCGCAGCCAGATACCGTATTTAGTGCTTCGCAATGCATGAATGACCGGCAGGGTTATATTCCCCTCCAAAAGATCGGTTCCTACCGGTTTTCCTAATAATTCACTGTCTGACATGAAATCAAGCAGATCATCAATTATCTGGTAGGCATAGCCCAGACAGAGCCCAAATTGCTCCAGGTTATAGACGGATTCGGCAGGCATGGAGGCAGCCAAGGCCCCAACTTTACAGCTGGATGCGAAAAGGCAGGCAGTTTTGCCATAGGTTTTCTCCAGATATTGTTCTTCAGTGATATTGAGGTCGCAGGCCAGGGCCATCTGTTTTATCTCGCCTGCACACATGATGCGAATGGTCGTGGTTACATTCTCCATGATATCCTGCATGCCATGCTGGTTAATCAGATTAAAGGCGGTAGCAAATAAGTAATCACCGGTTAGAACGCTGGTATGGTTTCCCCAGCGTTTATTTATGCTTTCTTTACCCCGCCTAATCATAGCACGGTCTATGACATCGTCATGGACCAAGGACGCCATATGGATCAGCTCAACCGCCACTGCCGCATCCCTGACCATCATCTGGTCATGCGGAGCCATAGAAGCCGCCAGATATACCATCCGGGGTCTTATCATCTTGCCACTATTTTCTGTCAGGTATGTAATGATGTTGTCTATTGCATGATTATCAGTCAGCAGAACTTCCTGCATGCGGATGCGAATCTGGTCAGCAGGAAAAGCAGGATAAAGTGTAAGTGTATTAATATCCGGGTTCACAGCTATCTCCCCTTTATGGTACATATTGCTAATAGCTTCCCCACTCGAATATTATATATACTTTTAGCCTGCGATTATCTTATGTTTTACCTGATCATGCGCAATTTTTTCAATGGTATCATCCAGGGTCGGGCCCAACTTTTCACCCCGGCGCTCAGTCATGGCCTGGATGAAGAAGTCAGCTAAAACCGGATTCTTGGGCAGCAAGGGACCGTGCAGGTAGGTGCCGATCAGATTCTTAAAGTGCATACCTTCAAGCTTATCTACACCGTTATTGCCGTGCCCTTTTATTACTTTGCCCAGCTCGGGCAGAGTGTCATCATCAAAATAGGTACGCCCGCCATGATTCTCAAAACCAACCACCGTAGTTTTCTCTCCATTTATTTCACTCTCCAGCAGTATGTTGCCGATCAAACGCCCTGGCTGGCTAACTGTGTAAAACGGGAAAAATCCAAGTCCGTCCAGCTTCTGCCCATCCTGGGATTTGTAGTAGGACCCCAGTAATTGATAGGCGCCGCATACACAGAGCATAGGCAGGCCCTGGTTTATTTGTTCCATCAGTTGATCCGACTTTCGAATCAGGTCATGGTAAACCAGACCCTGCTCACGATCGGAACCGCCGCCCATGAACAACATGTCGATTTGATTGAAATCCAGTTTGTCATGCAAATGGATACTTATAATCTCACAGTTAAGCCCATACCATTCCATGCGCTTTTGCAAGCATATAAGGTTGCCCCGGTCACCATAGAGATTCATTAAATCGGGATACATATGGGCTATGGTAAACTTCTTCACTGTTTCACCACCAATGTTAGATATTAGACGCGTGTTCGCTGCGCTCACACGCAGACAGCCTATGATTACACGGGTTTCCTATACACTTAATTAATAAATTTTTAATTTTGTCTTCGTTGTTCATATAAGTCCGCGCTAGTCCGCGTCTCCGCTCCCGGGTGTTTTTTCTGCATTTTAACCAGTATCTTGCGGCTGGCAAACAGAGCAGTATATGTGCAGAGGATATAACTAACCTCACTATCCAGATTTATGGCTAGCTCGATGCCAGTCTGTAAATTGGGCTGGATAATGATTTTTTCCGGATTAAGGCTCGAGTATTTGATCCGCACGGCCATATCCCCGCTGCGCTGTCCGGAACATATCACTCGGTTAATCCGGTTTTCTTCCCCGGTAATTACTTCAACCTCAGCATCCCATATCCAGCTTATGTCCCGTCCATCTGCGGCGTTGTCATTAAGGGCTATGAACAGGTTCTTGGGTGACGAATCCTGAGCCAGCATGCTCAGACTCTGGTTGAGGCCGGTTGGATTCTTAACCAGAATCAGTACCACCCTTTTCCCGTTAATATTAAAGGTCTCCATGCGGCCGGCCTCAGGTTGAAAGCCAGCTATTGCCTTTTGGATCACATTCGCTTCAATTCCTGCCAACGACGCCAGAGCCGCCGACGCTAAGATATTATAGGCATTATAGAAGCCTTGATATGGACTTTCTATTACCGTATCATTTACCTTTAAGTGAATTTGGGGAGTCATCTCTAAATCGCTGCCAATAAAATCGGGCCCGGGATTATGATTGTTGCATTGCGGGCAATGAAAAGTTCCCAGCTGGGCATAATGGAATCGTGAATACATGAGCTCATGACCACAGATAACGCAATATCTTCCCTCCCTGCTTTCTGAACCCACCAAAACATCGTATTCGGTATCCCCAAAGCCATAATACCAGCTGTGTAGGCCGGTCTCCGGAGAAAAATGTGATTGCAGCGGATCATCGGCGTTTAATATCATTTCCACACCTGATTTCTTCACGGCTTCCTTGATTAAATTAATGGTGTAATCTAACTCGCCATACCTGTCCAACTGGTCGCGAAAGAAATTGGTAATCAATACAAATCGGGGTTTTAGAATAGTTAGCAGGTGGGGTACATTCGCCTCATCAGTTTCCAGGAGGGCATAATCAGATAGCCGGGTACCGGTAAAGTTGGCGCGACCAATGAATGCGGTAGTAATTCCGGCCAGCATGTTGGCTCCGGCTTGATTGTGGACATAACTGCTGCCCTGTTCTCTAATAATGGCTGCTATCATATTGGTGGTGGTCGTTTTACCATTGGTACCGGTAATGATAAATGTATCTCTATATGTATTGCTCCCCAGTTCCTTAAGTAAAGGAGGATATATCCTGCTGGCCATTTTACCTGGCAATGTACTGCCTTGGTGGCCAGCTATCCGGCTGAGGCTGATAATCACCTTACCCACCAATATAGCCGCTATTTTACGTAAATTAAACATAGTTTTAATTACCTTTATTGAACATTATAATTCTATCCAGGAATTTTGACCAATCGCATTAGGAGAGCGATACGAGTTGCCGGTCACCAAGTCCTGATATACCTTTTCTAATTTAAGCGCCATATTGCGGCAGGAGAGTTTCTCGGCCTTTTTTCGGGCATTGACTTGAAGAGTACGATACAGCTTTTTATCATTTAATATCCGGTAAACTGCCCTTGCCAGTTCGCTGGTATCGTTAGCGGTGAGTAATCCGTCTACACCATGTTCCACCATTTCCTGCACTCCTGAGGCTCTTACGGCTGCCACCGGAAGCCCGGCGGCCATAGCTTCAATCAAAACCAATCCTTGCGTCTCCGTCAACGATGCAAAGACGAAAAGATCAGCTGAATAATAGGCATTGACGAGGGACTCGAAGGGCAGCGCACCGGTAAATATGACATCTTGATCCAGCACCAGATCCAGCGACGTAACCAGTTCCTTAAGTTCATCTTCCAATGGTCCCTGTGCTATGATAACCAATGTAGTCTTGGGAAGTTGGGCTCTCACTTCTTTAAATGACTGAATCAGAAACGGCAGATTCTTCTCCTGAGTCAATCGGCCGACAAAGAGCAGAATCCGATTTTTAGCGGGTATGGGATAATGTTGGCGCAACCAGCCCGCATCTCCCCCCCGGTATTTTTCTAAAGGAACACCACTGGGTATTACTGAAATGGGGGTTGTAACCTCAAAACCTTTTATTATTGACTCCATTTCCAGGGAAGGAGCGATTAGATGGTCACAGTTATTGCAGAAATGGCTGCTGTATTTTATAGTAACCTCTTTGGCTAAATCATGGGCCAGCGGTACGTAATGTACATATTGGTCATAACGGGTATGATAAGTAAACAGTAAGGGAAGATTATACTTGCGCGCATAGTGCAGACCAACTCTGCCCATTGTAAAGGGTGAATGGACATGAATGACGTCTAATTGCAGGCTTTTTACCAGCAAATTCATTCCCGGATGAAGTGGTATGGCCAGCGTATAGTCCGGATTAGTCGGTGAAGGGATGGAGTAGTAGCGATAGACGTTTTCTTCCACTTCCGTGTAATGAGGATAACTGGGGGCAAATATATGTATGTCATGACCTAATCTGGTCAATTCTTCCTTAAAGGTGGATATAGAAGTCACTACACCACTGGTGTAGGGCTTATAGCTATCGGTAAAGATTCCGATTTTCAAATCATCGGCCTCCTTCAAACCTGTTGTGTACAGAACTAATATATTATGTCTTGGTCAGTTTTTCAATGTAGTTCCGCTCTGAAAAGCTCATTCTGAGCCATTTGTTCCTGATGAGCCAACTCCTCATTTACTTTCTCAAGTTCAATATTCAGAACTTGGAGATGAGAAGCCATATCGGCCGGGTGGGAAGCATAGCTGGATAATTGCCCGCTCCACTGGCTTGATTCTAAGTAGTATTCTTGATTATACTTGATTAACTGCTCTAATTCATGTTTCTTGGTCATCAATTTGTCTTTTGCATCCATAGTTTACACCTCATATGTTCCCCCCACTACTTTGCCAAAAACTCCCGTGGACGTCTAACTGATTCTGAACTATATTGATAAGATCAGCGATAAAACTCCCTATCAGGGGAGTGTTTAAGGTAACTATCTGCTGCAGTACGTAGATTACTAGTGCTGCCAACAAAGTAAAACCTATGGCCATCCCAAACCCGCGAATTACCCCGGACCAGAAATTGATATAGAAAAGGCGGCGAGGATTGTTAAGCATTTCCACATATTCGGCGATACCTAATTTCTCCATAGCTAAAGACATTTCATCGAGTTTCTGAACCATTTTTTCCATGTAACCTTTTTCGTCAGATGAATCGGGTTCATGATTCAATATGTTTCACCACTCTTCTTAAGATTATTATTCCAAATGTTTGCCATACAATACTTAATTATTCAGGGAATGGATTGGAGCCGGGATGCGCCCTTTGCGATTAATAAAGCGGGCTGGAGAACTCTGGTTTACTTTCATAACTGGAGCATGACCCAGCAAACCGCCAAACTCAACCCAATCTCCTTCTTTTTTACCGGGTGCCGGTATCAATCTTACGGCAGTAGTCTTGCGGTTTATCATCCCAATAGCTGCTTCATCAGCAATTATAGCTGAAATTATCTCCGCCGGGGTGTCACCAGGTATCGCAATCATATCCAGTCCCACCGAGCAAACACAGGTCATGGCCTCCAGCTTATCAAGAGTCAATACTCCTTCGGCTACGGCATTAATCATGCCCTGGTCTTCGCTGACCGGGATGAAGGCGCCGGACAGTCCTCCCACATAGGAAGATGCCATGGCTCCACCTTTTTTAACCGCGTCGTTCAGCATCGCCAGGGCCGCAGTTGATCCATGGGCACCTACTCTTTCCAAGCCCATTGATTCGAGGATGTCGGCCACGCTATCACCTATAGCCGGAGTGGGTGCCAGCGACAGATCTATAATGCCAAAAGGCACACCCAGCCGTTTGGAGGCTATCCTTCCCACCATTTCGCCGGTGCGGGTAATTTTAAAAGCGGTATTTTTTATAATATTAGCCAGTTGACCCAGGTCAACATCAGGATGCTGTTTCACGGCGCTAAGTACCACACCCGGCCCACTTATGCCGATATTCAGAACCAATTCGGGTTCGCCTACGCCATGGAAGGCACCTGCCATGAAGGGATTGTCTTCGACCGCATTGCAGAAGACAACCAGTTTGGCGCATCCTATTCCGTCACGGTCCGCGGTTAGTTCAGCTGTCTTTTTAATAATTTCCCCCATCCGATAAACGGCCTCCATATTTATTCCGGCTTTGGTGGTAGCCAAATTTACGGAGGAACATACTCGGGCGGTGGTGGATAGGGTCTCAGGAATTGCCTCCAGCAGGGCCAGATCTCCGCGGCTGAACCCTTTATGCACCAGGGCGGAAAAACCGCCAATAAAGTTAACTCCCACTTCCACTGCGGCCCTATCCATGTATCTGCCGATAGCCACCATTTCATCGCTGGAAAAGCCATCCCCAATAATTGAAACGGGAGTTACAGAAATACGTTTGTTAATAATAGGTATTCCATATTCTTTTTCAATATCATCACCTACTTTTACCAGCTGGGATGCATATTTAACAATCTTCTGATAAGTCCTGCGGCCGGTTTCTTCGCCATTCTGCCCCCGGCAATCCATGATGTTAATGCCCATCGTTATGGTTCTAATATCCAAATTCTCAGTTTCGAGCATTCTAACTGTTTCCAGAACCTCATCCTGGCTTATACTGAAAGGCATAACCCACCTCCTAATATTAATATAGACGCGGACTATGGTCATTGTTAATACAAAAATAACGTTCGTGTCATCCTGAGTGCAACGAAGGATCTCCTTCGGAGAATACCATATTCGGCGATAAGATCCCCCCTGCAGGGACTACATATGTGCCGCAAGCGGCACTATTAATGCTGCTTCACTTCGTTCAGGATGACATAAAACCGTTCCCAATATCTATGTGCGACGAAGTCGCCCGCGTCTATCGGTCTTCGTCGTTCTTTTCCCTAATTAAACTGCGGGGGAGATGATAATATCTCCCCCTCCATTATATCCTTATATTCGATGCATAAACTTAAATATATCTTCATGCTGAACGGTGATTTGAAGCTCCATATCCTGTCCTTTGCGGTTTAGTATCTCTCTTAATTCGGCTATTTCAATATTGCTGGCCGCAATGTCAGCTACCATAACCATAGTGAAGAATCCCTGCAGAATTGTTTGATTAATATCCAGGATATTAATATGGGCATCAGCCAGAATCGCTGATATTCCTGCTATTATCCCCACCCGGTCATGGCCTAAAACCGTAATGATGATCTTTTTTCCTTCTTCACTCCTGGTCATTTCATCCCTCCAATTTCTCTACGACCCGGGCGCATCTCCCACAAAGGGTGGGATGTACTTGATCCTTACCGACGGATAGGTCGATTATCCAGCACCTTTCACATTTCTCCCCATCCGCAGCTTGCACCTTAACCCATAAACCAGCTACCCCTTCCAAGGCTAGGGCTTCAGCATCACGTTGTTCTGCTGCGACAAGGTCGACCTGGGATACGATCAGGATTTTGTCCAATTGGGCGGTGTTCTTCAGTACAGGCAGCCACTCTAGATCTGCATAGATGCTTACCCGAGCACCCAGGGAATGACCAATGACTTTCTTGACTCGAGCTTCTTCCAGGGCTTTGGTAACCACTTCGCGCAGAGCCAGGATTTTATCCATTCTAGCCTCTAAATCATTGTTAATATATTGGTCATGAGTTCCAGGCCAATCCAAAAGCTGTACGCTAAGGGGCTGCCCTTCCTTTTTAATATATCCCCAGATTTCTTCGCTGGTAAATGCCAGAATGGGGGACAGTATTGCCACCAGGGTTTTTATTAATTCATAAAGTACGGTTTGAGCAGCTTTTCTCTCTATGTCATTGGGTTCATTGCAATAAAGCTTATCCTTTAGGACATCAAAATATATATTGCTAAGATCTATGGTACAGAAATTATGGACCGCATGAAAAACTACATGGAACTCATACTCGTCGTAGGCTTTTGTTGTTCTTCTAACTAATTGGTCCATCTTAAGTAAAGCCCATTTATCGAGATCAGTAAGCTGCTCATAAGAAATAGTGTCCTTCTCTGGTACGAAATCGTATAAATTGCCTAGAATGAACCGACAAGTATTTCTTATCTTCCGATAGGCTTCGGCGGACTGTTTAATAATTTTATTGTTAGCGCTCATATCATTGCGGTAATCAGCTGACGCTACCCAGAGTCTCAATATATCAGCGCCCATTTCTTCGATCATTACCAACGGATCAATGGCGTTGCCTACCGATTTGGACATTTTGATACCCTTTTCATTTACCACAAATCCATGGGTTAAAACTTTTTTGTAAGGCGCCTTGCCTTTAACCGCCACCGATGTGCAAAGCGAAGAATTAAACCAACCCCTATGCTGATCACTGCCTTCCAGATACAGATCCGCTGGCCATCTTAAATCGGGGTGATTCTCTAATACCGCTATGTGACTTGATCCCGAATCAAACCATACGTCCATGATGTCGGTTTCTTTAGTAAATTCCTCACCGCTGCAGGCTGAACATTTGAACCCATCTGGCAAGAGGTCCTTGGCTTCCTTAATAAACCAGATGTCAGATCCATACTCGGTAAATAGGGAGCTTACCCGTTCGATGGTTTCTTTATTTATAATGGTCTCTCCACAGGTTGAACAATAGAAAATTGGAATGGGTACGCCCCAAGTACGTTGACGGGAAATGCACCAGTCTCCTCTATCACGAATCATATTGTAAATCCGATCCCGTCCCCAGGAAGGTATCCATTCGACGGTGTCTATGGCCTCTAGAGCTTGCTGACGGAAGCCATCTACCGAGGCAAACCACTGGTCTGTAGCCCTATATACGATTGGATTCTTGCATCTCCAGCAATGGGGATACTGATGAGAATAGTTGGCTGCTTTAAGCAGCATACCTTTTTCTTCCAGCTCTTCTATTATATTTTTGTTGGCCTTGTGCACGTAAAGGCCTTCAAATTTACCCGCATCGGCAGTAAAGCGACCCCTATCATCTACGGGCGATAAAACCTCTAAACCATATTCCCTTCCTACATAGAAATCATCTTCACCATGGCCAGGAGCAGTATGAACGCAGCCTGTCCCAGCCTCTAGAGTTACGTGCTCACCCAGTATTACCAGTGATTCACGATCTATAAACGGATGGGTACAGATAGCCCGATCCAGCTGTTTGCCTTTGAATTGATTGATAATATTAACATTTTCCCAGCTCATCTCTTTAGTTACATCCGCCAATAATCCTTGGGCCAGGACATATTTTTCGCCGTTAACTTCCACCAGCAGGTATTCATAATCAGGGTTCAGACAGATACCCATATTGGCAGGCAGGGTCCACGGAGTAGTCGTCCATATAATCACATACGCATCCTCTGGAATTACGCCCTTGCCGTCTTTAACCGGGAATTTAACATATATGGAAGGTGAAACTTTATCAGCGTATTCTACCTCTGCTTCAGCCAGAGCAGTTTCGCAATCGGCACACCAATAGACTGGTTTAAGTCCTTTGTATATATAACCTTTATTAGCCATATCTCCAAATACTTTGATCTGGCTGCCTTCGAATTCCGGATTTAAAGTAAGGTAGGGTTTATCCCAATCCCCCCGGACCCCTAAGCGCTTAAACTGCTGCTTCTGGATGTTTACATACTTAAGGGCATAATCGCGGCAGAAACGCCTGAACTCCACAACATCGGTTTTATGCCGGTCAATACCCAGGCTTTTTATCGCCTTCTGTTCTATAGGCAGTCCATGCGTATCCCAACCAGGAACGTACGGGGAATCAAAGCCCACCATGGAACGCTGTTTGACGATTATATCTTTCAATACCTTGTTCAGAGTGTGACCCAGATGTATGTCTCCATTGGCATAGGGAGGACCGTCATGGAGTATAAACTTTTCCTGACCCCGATTCTTATCCTGAATTTGCTGATAAATATCAATGCTATTCCAGAAATCAATAATCTCTGGCTCCCGGGTGGGAAGATTAGCTCGCATCGGAAATTCAGTTTGAGGCAGATTCAGGGTTCCATCGTATTTGCCTTTGGCCATTAAAAAAACCACCTTACCAAGTTTAATTTATTCAACCCTTAATTAACAAAATACCTCTCATCCCCAGGGGACGAAAGGTTTTTATTCCCTAAAAACGTAATATATTTTAGCATATAGACCCTGACAAAACAACTATTGGCAGAAAAGGGGCAAGGGGACAGGTTCATTGTCCCTCTTTGGACCTCCGGTGCGGGATACTGAACCTGTCCCCTTTTCCTCGTTGGTTACCCTAAGGTCAAACAGATCAGGGGACGCTTCCCTTGATCCGTTTGCTCCTTGATGTCATCTTCACATTAATCCCAGAGCATTGGGACAGGGGGACGGGTCCGTTGTCCCACTTTAACTGGATCATGTGGGTGGGACAATGGACCCGTCCCCCTGTCCCAGAACCGTCCCCTTGTTCACCTGTTAAATCATCTTCACATTAAGCCCACATAAACATTAACATCGATACCATCTACAATAAAACTTATTAATATTACTTGGTTGGCTGGTAGGGTAGCAGTTCCAAAATCACTAATCATCACAGTAGGGGGAGAAATGTCCAATCCGCTAATCCCAACATTATTAAACTGTGTACAGGCATTAGCACATACCATATTTCCCATTTCTGAAATCGCACTTTGGGCTAAGGAATCAAAACTGCTTACCTCCATTCCCATCATCATTTTCGAAGCGAAAGTCATAGCTGAATCAATGCTCATGCCTATAAGGACTACTCCTTTGATAGTTCCGTATAAACCTATATCGATGAGTATTCCACTATACTCCACACTCGAACCTAATAAGGCGATTTTGGTCTTTACTATGGAATCAAATCCTAATTGTGGTATTATTTCGGAAAATGCGTTCAGTATCGGATTAATATGCTTTACATCCATAGAGTTGATCCTTTCTTGAAGCCGATACCAAAAAAGATACAGCCAAAACCAGTTTCAACACAGTAACTATGTATATTTAAGCTTGGACTGGCAATCTCGGCAGAGCTGCTGGAAAATACGCTTGGGGGCGCTACCCGTAAACTATAGGTCTTATCCAGTTTATTCAACATCGAGCAAGCCACTCCCGCTACGATATTCGCCAATTCAGCTACCATGGCTAGAGTCTCATCTCGGTCTTTGGAGGGACGATTCAACAATGAAGACACGCATTTTTCAGCAACATCAATAGATAAATCCAAAATCATTGTACCAGAATAATGTCCAATAATACCTATTATCGCTGTAATACCTTGCGATATGAACTGCTGATTATCGGTGCTGGTCGGGGTAAAAGTAACCGGGCATTTGGTCATGCGGGTCAGGTTTTGAGCCAGAGATTCTTTGAATAATTCAATTCCTCTGTCTAATATTTGCAGATATAATGTGTCCGGGGACATTATATTATTAATTATTCCAAGTAATATTTCTTGGTCGAGTGGTTTTTGGACATAACCGACAATACCTACGCGTCGTGCTTCTGCTTCTGTTTGTTCGTCTTTCATGGAACTAACCAGGATGATTTTGGCATTTTGATCATATAGTCGCAGTGCCGTGCTGCATTCAAAGCCATCAGTACCGGGCATAATCAGGTCCATAGTCACCAAATCCGGTTGGCAATTGGCATATATTTCAACCAAAGAGTCAATGCAATCAGCCTCGCCGACTACCTCACATCCGATTTGGCGTAAACTTTCAGCGATCATTGTACGGGAGAAGGCTGAGTCATCTACGATCATGACTTTATATCCGCTCATTTTAAGCATCTCTCCTTTTATTTCATCTTCCTAGCCATGTTTTGTAACAGTTATCTTATACTGTAATAATAGTAAATAATAATTATCATCCTTTATATCGGCAATTATTTATCCTTTTTAACCTTTTGGCAAATATCCCTAAAAATGACAGGGGGCTGATTCTTTTGTCACGCTCTTCTCAGATGGCTTAGTGTGTCAAAAGAACAGTCCCCCTGTCACGTCGGCAATTATTTATCTTTATTTCACTTTCTGGCAAATATCTTCAAGAATACATTGAGCACAATCAGGTTTTCGGGCCAAACACACTTTCCGGCCATGGAAAATGAAAAGGTGATGGGCTTTACTCCAATGATCAATAGGTATGATTGCTTTTAAAGCCTTTTCGGTTTTATCCGGATTAGTCTCTTTGACCAGACCCAACCGGTTGCTTACTCGCTGAACATGAGTGTCAACTCCCAAACCGGGTTGGTCAAAACCGACTGACAACATCACATTGGCTGTTTTTCGACCAACCCCTGGCAATTCCAATAGAGAATCAAAATCGGCAGGCACTTCACCCCGGTATTTCTCCAGCAAGATGCCTGAAAGACTCTTAATGTGTTTAGCTTTGCCCTTATTCAGGCCTACTCCATGAATCAGTTCCTCCAAGACTCTGAGATCTACCTGAGCAAAATCTTCTGGAGTACGATAGCTTTCAAAGAGTTCGGCAGTCACCCGGTTTACTTGCGCATCAGTACTTTGGGCCGACAGGACCACGGCCACGAGCAGTTCAAAAGGGGTAGTAAACCGCAGCATGGTTCCCGCCTCGGGGTATTCAAGCTGCAGCCGCCGTATGATCTCTTGTGCTAACTCTTTAGGGCAGGGCCAAGGGGACGGGTCCGTTGTCCTACTTTTTGCCTCTTTTGAGTGGGACAACGGACCTGTCCCCTTGGCCCTAGTCACGTTATAATACCTTGCTTAAGAAAGACTGGGTTCGGGCGTTATGCGGATTATCAAATATCTGCGCCGGCGACCCTTCTTCCATAATTACACCCTCATCCATAAATAGAACCCGGTGCCCAACTTCACGGGCAAATCCCATTTCATGAGTAACCACCATCATAGTCATGCCTTCGTGAGCCAAGGCTTTCATTACTTCTAGTACTTCACCGACCATTTCTGGATCCAAAGCTGAGGTCGGCTCATCGAAAAGCATCACCTTGGGGTGCATAGCCAGAGCACGAGCTATTGCTACCCTTTGCTTCTGCCCGCCCGACAATTGGTTGGGATAAACACTGGACTTGTCCATTAAGCCGACTTTTCTAAGCAGTTCATTGGCGATAATTTCCGCTTCTTGTCTTGGCATCCCTTTGATCTTTATAGGACCCATCGTAATGTTTTCCAGCGTAGTTTTATGGGGAAAAAGATTAAACAGCTGAAATACCATACCTACTTGCTGTCTAATCTTATTAATATCAGTCTTAGGTGACGTGATTTCTTCTCCGTCAATAAATATCTGCCCACTATTTACGGATTCCAGCTGGTTGATGCAGCGCAATAGCGTGCTTTTACCAGATCCGCTGGGCCCTATTACGCATACTACTTCCCGAGGAGCAATACGGCAGCTTATGCCTTTCAGGACTTCCAGCTTGCCAAAGCTTTTGTGAATATTATTGACCTGGATCATTCCGTCGCCATCCTCCTCTCGATATAATCTCCTAGCAGGGCCAGAGTCTTAGTCATAATAAAATATATAATGGCAACTGTTCCCCATATCCACGCTGCCTCAAAATAGGTGGAGTACAGCAATTTCCCGCGTAGGGTTAGTTCTTCCGCAGAGATTACCGCTACCAGCGAGGTATCCTTTAAAACCGCTATGAACTCATTGAGAAGCGGGGGGATTACTATCTTGAAAGCTTGCGGCAATATAACATAAGTCATAGCTTGGCGAGTAGTCATCCCTATGGAGCGGGCGGCTTCCATCTGTCCTCTATCCACGGCCTGTATTCCTGCCCGTACGATTTCCGCCGTGTAAGCGCCACAATTAAGTGAACAAGCAATTACGGCTGCGATAAAGGGCGAAGCATTCATAAATAGAGGCAAAATCCCAAAGTATAGAAGAAGTATTTGCACAAATAGGGGCGTGCCACGAAAAAAATCAATATATGCGGATGCTATAGAAAAAAGAATGCGATTTTTGGATATCTTAAATAGTCCAGCAATTAAGCCCAGCAGCATACCAAAGATAACTGATAAGGTTGTAATCTGGAGGGTCAACAAAGCGCCTTCAAGAAGATATATAAAGTTTTTAGAAACCACTTGCAGCCCGTTAATAGCCAGCAAGGAATCTATATAACTACTGCCATAAATCCATGATATTGCCATATGCGGCATATATTGGCTCCCCCCCTTAATTCAATGAGCGCTTGCGCTAATTGTGCGCCAAAACGCAGGCGCTATAGCGCTTTCCCTTTGCGTTTTGTGTGCATCGCGCCGCGAGCATTTTTATCAAACGCCTCCTCAGTCTGGGATTTATACCACTACTAAGGAAAATATCGGTTTCCCTCACCTTTAGAGGAATGATTCTTAAGAGGAGTTTGATAAAACAGCTAAAGCGCGAGAAAAATACTCGCGCTTTTAGCTTTAGAACTTTAACCGATTATTTCAGATCACCAAACCATTTTTTGTAAATCTTATCATATTCGCCATTGGCTTTTAATGTGGCTAAACCTTCATTAATTTTAGTGAGTACTGCGGTATTGCCTTTCTTGACGCCTATACCATATTGGCTGTCTGCTGCAAACACATCGCCAACCATTTTCACTTTGTCTTTGCCTTTGGTTTGAATATAGTAGGCAGTTACTGGCATATCGTTGATAACTGCATCCACGCCGCCTTTTTCAAGTTCCATAAATGCTTCTCCGACCGAGTCAAATACTTGTACAGTAGTTTTAGGATTTAAGGCTTTTACACCATTTGAAGCATCCAGACCAGTAGTTCCAACTTCGGCTGCCAGCCTTTTTCCTTTAAGATCATCAAGTGACTTTATGGTTGTATTATTCTGGGCAACCGCCACAATTAAACCTGCTTTAAAATAGGGGGTACTGAAGTCAATGACTTTGGCCCGGTCTTCTTTAATAGTCATGGCTGATATACAGACGTCAACGGTTCCCGCCTGCACAGCTGGAATCAGTGCATCAAAGCCCAAGGGATTAATCTTCACATCATACCCTTCAGCCGCTCCAATGGCTCTAATAAGATCCATATCGAATCCTACATATTCACTATTCTCAGTGTACTCAAACGGGGCATATGTAGCTTCTGTTCCTACGTTTAATACAGGTTTGACTACTGGAGCAGCATTATTGTCAGCAGCCTTCTTGGTACATCCTACGATGGAAAAGGCCAGACCCATTATCAACATTCCAATCAATAACAACTTAGCAACTTTTTTCACGTATCCCACTCTCCTTTTAATTATTTTTCGCTCCTATTTCTAAAAGTTATTATACAGTTATATTTTGGAATCAACAATAACAAATACGGGACATGCATACCCGGCTTGAATTTGGGGTATTTTCCTGTTAATGTGGTGTAGTTATGTACTGAATATTGAAAATGAGGTTGCATCAAATGCTACGGAAACTCAGTCGGCACAATCAAGCTGATTTATCAATGCTAATAATCTCTTTTATATGGGGGACTGCTTTTGTAGTAGTTAAAAATGCTCTGGCCGATATTGGCCCTATCTTATTTGTGGGCCTAAGATTCACCCTGGCCTTTTTCGTTTTAGCAGCCGTATCTTATAAGGATATTATTAAAATACGGCGCTCAACTATTGGAGCGGGAAGCCTCATCGGTTTTTTCCTGTTTATTGGGTACGTATTTCAGACGGTCGGTTTGAAATATACAACTTCTTCAAATGCTGGTTTCGTCACCGGAGTATCAGTGGTGCTGGTTCCCATCATGTATTGTCTGCTTTATAAGAAAAAACCGTCATTAATTACAATCGTCACTGTTACTATGGCAGCTATAGGCTTATTTCTAATTTCTGTTCCACTCGGTTCTATTACTCTCTCTTATGGGGATTTGCTGGTCCTGGTGGGTGCTTTTGGCTTTGCTCTACATATCATTTTGGTTAATCACTATTCACATCAACACAACGCTTTGGCTATTACCGGGATACAAATACTACTGGTGGGAATTCTGTGTCTGGCTATCGGCTGCCTTTTCGAACCCATTCCCGCCCGGATAAGCTTCAATGCCATGTTTGCTATTATAGTAACCTCAGTATTGGCAACCGCCCTAGCATTTTTGGTCCAGAATTACATGCAGAAATTCAGCTCTCCAACCCACTTTGCGGTTGTTTTGACTTCCGAACCTGTTTTCGCAGCTCTGGCCGGTTACTTATGGGCCGGAGAGCGTCTTACTAGCGCCGGATTAGTTGGGGCTGGCCTGATCCTGCTGGCAATGCTGATTACGATCCTATTTAGGAAGAAGTCGGAAGTCCCAATTTAATCATCAATTCTTCAGAACTTATGCCCTTTATTTCCACTATTTTATGGCGCGAGGTTTCACCTTTTACTAATTTAACGTCTTTGCGCGGTATTTTAAGATAATTTGACAAAAAATCGACTAAAGCTGCATTGGCCTCGCCTTCTACCGGAGGAGCGGTCAGCTTGATTTTTAGAGCCTCGTTTTGTTCACCTACCACCTGATTTCGGGAAGAACGCGGCTGCACGCTCACTTCAAGGCGTACACCTCCAGCAATTTCAACTATTCGCAGCATCCGCCGGGACGTCCAGTTTCATTTTGCTCAGGTTGGATACCAGATCCTTGATATCCGGTCTGTTAAAAAAGTTGGACACCTCCTCATTTTTAGCAATATTCTTATCCAATATGTCTAGCTGGAGGTTAAGCCTTGATTTATATTCCATATTGAACATATTTAAGTTCTTCATTAATTCCTGATAAACATCAAGCATCCCAACAATAGCTCGCTTGGCGTCATTCAGCATTCTTTCAGCTTCCTTCTCTGCATTGGCTTTAAGATTTTCGGCAGTCTGCTGAGCGAGTATCAGGCTATTATTCATGGATTCCTCTATTTTATGATATTTTTCTAATTCGAATTTGCATCGCTGAATGCTTTCCTTCAATTGGGAGTTTTCACCGTAGAGGTTTTCATAGTCCTGGGCTGTGTGCTGTAAAAAGTTTTTCACTTCTTCTTCGTTATATCCACGCATCGATTTGCTAAACTGTTGATTCCTTATCTCCATTCCAGTAATCAATTTCTCATCTCCCCCAAAATTACTTCGCTGCCAGATTAATTCCTGGGCCGACTACCGGCAAATAAGGCCGCTGTTAATCCGGCCGGAAAGAGGCCAATGAATCTAGCGTAGCTGGACAGTGGCTCCCACCGACCCTCTTTTATCTGTTTAAGACCTTCACTATAACAAGTGACTATTTCGGCTGCTTTTTCGGCTTTGTAGTATTGACCATCAATTCTAAAGGACTTCACTCCCCAGGCGCTAAGCTGGGGGAGATATGGAAATAGACATAAATCATAAGGAAGCATCAGGTAATTCCGGCAATTATTATCCGTAACAATTGGGTATCTTTGCCCTGAGCGATCCACTAAGGCATACTCATCCCGTAAACAGTAATGACTGCACTCCCCCTCCTCTTCCGCTTGAGCCGCCTGAATAACACATAAGTCAGTAACCATGCAGGGCAGAGGACCATGAACCATCAATTCAGTGGGGACCCCAGAATTGAGCAGCATTTTCAGCACATCCGGACTCATTTCCAATGAAGCGGTAACCCGGCTTATACCCAGCTCTTGCAGGAAGTAAGCGGCATTTCGATTAAAGGTATTTAGCCCCTGACCACCCCACATTTCCAAACCTGTATCTTTAAACATATTTAAGCTGCCCAGATCATTTACTATTATCCCATCGATATAAGCAGATTCAGTTACAGTTTTTATTTTTCGAATTGCTTCCAGATCATTCTGGCTGACAATTCGTGGAGTCTCCAGATATATCCGAGTTTTGGTGTTTTTCAGCATATCAGATGCTGCATTAATTGCCGCTAGGGACCAACCCAGTCCATTCTGACGTATTTGATCGTATCCCAGTATGATGTTATCTACACCCAGGTCGCTAATCTCTTGGATTCCCTCCAGACCTCCCACCCGAACGGTCAATTGCGGTGTGGTTGGCAATGCCAGAGGTATATTCTCGATTGGAGCAGAGAATTCCAATTTAGTTATAAGCTCAGGTGTAGTCGCGGGTATAGGCTCCCTCAAACCGTCAAAGCCTATACCATTCCGATCCAGAGGTGCAATAAGATTGCCGGCCGTATAATCACGGATGCGATGTTCGTGGAGGTCTAGTAATTCCCGCTCATCCGTTTGATAGGAGCCGGGGTCGTTTATTAACCTGTCCAAAGCCCGACGATAGATGGATACCAAATGAGCCAGGTAATCCGCGCTGCGCATCCGTCCTTCAATCTTAAAAGAACTAATCCCAGCCTCAACCATCTGCGGCAAATAGGGATAGAGACATAGATCTTTGTGAGCCAGGAAATGCTGGTAGCCCTCATATTTTGATTCTTTCAGCCCTTGCAGTTCATATTGCCAGCGGCAAGGTTTGTGGCACTTACCCTGGTTTCCACTCTCTCCACTTATTAAACTGCTCATAAAACACTGACCAGTATGGGAAATACAAAGATCACCATGCACAAAATATTCTATCCCGAGATTACTGCCCGAGGATATTTCTTTAATCTCATTTAAAGAGACGTTCTTGGAAAGTATAACCCGCTCGAACCCTTTGGCTTCCAATATTTTTACCGCTTCCAGATTGGCAATCCCCATCTGTACACTGGCATGCAAGGGTATATCCAGACCCATTTCTAAACAGAGATCAACAATACCCAGATCCTGCACTATTAAAGCGTCGACTCCCGTATCTTTGAGAAATAATAGATAATCGACGATATCATCCATCTCATTACTATTATAGAGGTTGTTTATAGTTATATATATTTTGCGGTTTCTCTGATGCATAAAATCGACCGCAGATCTGATCTCGTCATCGGTAAAATTAAAATCATTTTTAAGGGCGCGCATATTGAATCTTTTTCCGCCCAGATAGACAGCATCAGCACCAGCAGCAACAACTCGCTGCAGTACTTCCATCTTGCCAGCCGGAGCCAGCAGTTCAAGTTCCTGAAAAGGCATTACAGTACTCCTTTAGTGTATTAGGTTTATAGGATTACATATAAGAGTTGGATAACTATTCTCTGCACCAGAGTAATCGCCAGCAGAACAACAAGTGGAGAGAAATCCATTCCGCCGGTCGCCGGGATCATTCTTCGAAACGGAGCCATAATAGGTTCAGTCACCTCATAGATAAACTTGATAATAGGTTGATAAGGATCATGGCGAACAAAAGACAATATACAGCGAATTATTATCATCCAGGTTAATACTTCAAAAACGATATTAACCAATTGTATTATTTGCATCAATTATAATCCTCCCATCATGTTTAGTCAGCGCCCAACTCTATGGAGCGCTGGCAGGCTCTCTCAATGGCAGCAAAAAATGCCTCCCTGACCCCACCTGCTTCTAACTCCCTTAACCCGGCGATGGTAGTCCCCCCGGGGGAAGTTACTTGTGCTTTTAGAACTGAGGGATGCTCACCAGTTTTTTCCAGCATGCTGAGGCTCCCCTTGAACGTCTGCATAACCAGGTTGCGGCTTATATCACTGCTCAAACCTAAATTAAGGGCGGCATCCATCATCGCTTCGACCAGCAGGAAGACATAAGCCGGGCCGCTCCCCGATACAGCAGTAACTGCATCCATATAGGTCTCGTCGAGGATGACAGAAAAGCCCAATCGATCGACAATGGTCTGCACTAATTGCAAGTCAGCCAGGCTGGCATATTTACCCCCAGCAATAGCTAAAGCGCCCTCGCCTATCAGACAGGGCGTGTTAGGCATTACTCTGACGACCCGCACTGGTTTACCCAGTTCCTGCTCGATCGATGTAGTTTTTATCCCTGCGGCAATTGAAACAAGTAATTTGTCATTGTTCCAAGCAGATCCAGTCTCAGCCAAAATACTCTTTACCTGGGTTGGCTTGACTGCCAATACTATTATATCGGCATCGGCTACCACCTGTTGTTGGTTAGCGGCAATGGCGTTAAATTCCTGGACAAACAACTGGGTACGTTCATTCGCAGTGTCACAAGCATAAATCGTATTATCATCCTTAGCATCCTGAGTAATGCCTTTTAGCAGGGCATAGCCCATTTTCCCACAGCCGATAATTCCAAGCTTGAAAGACATCACCGTTTTCCTCCAAATGGCTCCGACGGCATTAAATCATGTTTACGCATTAAAGTCTTGTGATCATTGCTTATTTCTACCGAAGAAGGGGCAAAAAGAAATATATTTTGTCCTAATTGCTGGCTCGACCCGTCTAAAGCATAAACAGCTCCGCTGATGAAATCTATGATTTTCTGTGATACTTCCGGGCGGGTAGCTTCAAAATTAAGTATCACCTGTTTCCGATTTTTAAGATGGTCAGCCAGTGCCTGCGCCTCTTCAAACCGTTCCGGTTCGCAAACAATTATTTTCACGCCTTTGCCGGTATGCAGGGTTACAACATTTCCTCCCGACTTGTTTTCACGCTCATGCGGTATCGGTAGCTCTTTGTATTCTTCCTCAACTTCTGTCTCAACCCCCAACCACTTCCAAAGACTATCTATAACTCCCATGGTTCATCCTCCTTTTCTTCGTCCGAATAAATGATCTATAAAAACAGCGCGCTGCCAATACGCACTATATTGGCTCCCTCCTCAATAGCTACCTCATAATCCTGAGACATACCCATTGACAAGTATTTCAAGTCGACATTACTATATTTTCTTCGAGCCAGGCTTTCTCTTAGCGCAGCTAATTCACGAAATATCGGTCGGCTGGCTTCTGGATCGCTATCCTGTACAGCAATGGTCATAAACCCTAAAACCTGAATATTAGTTAACTCCCCTGCTGCCTGCAGGAAGTTGTCCACTTCAGCGGCCTGGAGTCCAGTCTTACTTTCCTCCCCGGAAATATTTACCTCCAAAAGAACTGGTACCTGAATATCTAAAGCTTGACTTCGTTTGTTAATTTCTTGCGCCAATGACCACCTATCCAAAGAATGTATTAGGAATGCTCTCCCCACAACCTCTTTGACCTTATTGGTCTGTAACCGTCCAATCAGGTGCCATCTGGCCTGGGGCAGGCTGTCTATTTTACGGGTGAATTCCTGCACCCTGTTTTCTCCAAAATCATGAATGCCTAAATCATAAGCCTGACGAACAGTCGCGTTATCAACCATCTTGCTTACAGCTATCAAGGTAATATCCTGACTGCTGCGACCAGTTTTCTGCGCTGCTCGCTCAATTCTCATCCGGATATCGCTTATTCGATTGTGCATGTCTCCCATTTTACCACCTGTCCACTCTGAAACTATTTAGGAGGATTGGTTACAATCATGTCATTTTGTTTCAATCCCTCAACCAAACAAATATTATCTTTCGTCTTTACTATCGTCACCGGCTTGAAACTTATGTCTTCGCCATTAGAACAATATATTCCTTTTTTCCCATAGCTCTCTACCAGAGCTTTTTCCGGTATCAGATAACCACTGCTTGAATCGAATACCACATCCACATCGACAAAACGTTGCTGCAGCAATTCATCCCGAAATCCTTTAAATTCAGCAATCAGCAGCAGCTCCCCCGAGTCTTGCCTCATATTGGTAATTATCGCATTCCCGAGCTCTTTCCCCCCCATTAGTATCTTTACCTGCTGCCCAAGTTTTACATCAAAATTAATGCTATTCTGGGGGAAATGCACCAGCAAACGGGTCGGTACCAAGCCATCCACAATTTTGAATACCGGTTGTCCGGCTATAACTGGTTGATCTTCTTTCACCTGAGTAGTTTTGTATTTATAAATCTCGGGTGTTACTGTTTGTAGATCGATGTTCTGAAATACTTGTTCCAGACCGTCAATTTTTCGTATAAATGTACCGGATTCCTGCGCCCATATCGGAATCTGTCCTTGAGCATTTACGAAATAACCCAGTAAAGCTCCCTTGCTGATCTTTTCCTGCTCCTTTACCATGTTCTCGAAATGTCCATTAGACTGGGCCAGCACCACATTTTCATTATTTAAAACAATGGCTTTCCCGTTGGCTTTATCTTCCATGCTGCCATATTCAACTACTTTGATATCCCGGCTCAACTTGCTGATGGCAGAAATAGTGTTTACACTGAACCGGTAGATAATTCCCAGAGCTAAAATACACACTATCAACAACAGGCCAACCCGAATCACACTCATTTTTTTGTCCCTGCGCTCCAATCTTGCCATTCTACGGGACAATTTATTCCCTCCTCAAGTTTTATAAGGCAATAAAACTGACTCCAAAAGTTGAGCCTTTGCCTACTTCACTCTCTACCATTACTTCGCCGCCATGCGATTCAACAATATGTTTAACAATCGCCAACCCGAGCCCAGTCCCCCCCTGATTTCGGGAACGGGCTTTGTCCACCCGGTAAAATCTTTCAAATACCCGGGAGAGACTTTCATGAGGAATGCCCACCCCGGTATCGGTTATAGTAGTCACCAGCCGGTTGTTAGTCTCACAGCTGCGAATAGTAATTTTTCCATTTCTAGGTGTATATTTAATAGCATTATCCAATAGGTTGATGAAAACCTGATTGAGAAGATCTTCATCGGCATGAATATAAGGTAAATTGTGCTTGTAGATATAATCAACCCGCAGTGATTTTTCACTTATTTGCGGTCCCAGAATGTTCATGACATTAATAATACGCCGGGCAATGCATAATCGTTCGGTCTTGATAGCATGTTCCTTGGATTCAATTGATGAGAGAGTAAGCAAGTCTTCGATAAGCCTGCTCAGTCGGTAAGTCTCGCTGTCAATTATGGTCAGAAAGCGCCGGCACAAAACCCCATTTTCCATAGCGCCATCGAGCAAGGTCTCTACAAACCCCTTAATCGAAGTAAGGGGAGTTCTCAATTCGTGCGAAACATTGCCAACAAATTCCGAACGCATCTGATCAAAGTTGCGAGCATCGGTAACATCATGGAATACCGCAACCGCACCATTAATATTGCGATTTGACCCGTTGGTGGGTGCAACGTGTACCCGATATATCTGGTTGTGAGGTTTAATCACCGTTTCGACAAATACTTCCTTGCCGTTCCTCAATACATCGCCGATCATTTCGTTGATTTTCGCGTAATCAGTTAAATCCGAAAAGGTCTTACCCAGTAATACTCCATCCCGTACCAGAAATATATTCTCAGCCGCCTTGTTGGCTAAAATAATCTGGGATTGTCCATTTAGTAATAGGACTCCTTCTTCCATACTGGTAAGTATGGCATTCATGGTATTTTTTTCTTGATCTAATTCCCGCATTCTGCCATCACCTTCTCAAAACAGGTCCATTTTCCTCAACAAATCTATAGCCAACGCCACGAACTGTTTCTATATATTCCGGGAAATTGGGGTCGTCATTTAGTTTTTGCCGCAAGTGTCTAATGTGCACGTCCACGGTGCGCGTGTCTCCCGAAAATTCGTAACCCCAAACTTTTTCCAGGAGAACTTCCCGATTGAAAACTTTGCCTTGATGAGTCGCCATTATTTTCAAAAGTTCAAATTCTTTAGGGGTCAGCTCTAATTTTACATCGCCCAGAAATGCCTCGTGTTGATCAGGTACTACCAGTAAGTTTTTAAAAACATAAACTCTGGTACCCACCGCTTGTTCCGCTTCCAGGATCTTAATTGCTCGCAAGCGAGCCTTAACTCTGGCGACCAACTCACGTGGACTAAAGGGTTTTTTAATATAATCATCAGCCCCTAGTTCCAAGCCTAAGACGGTATCAATCTCTTCGGCCCGAGCCGTCAGCATGATTATGGGTATTGAGTGATAGTTATTGTCCCGTTTTAGTTCCTGGCATACTTCGAGACCGTCCATGTTCGGCAACATGATGTCCAGAATAATTAAATCCGGAGTCTCACTCTTCACCAGTTCCATAGCGCTCAAGCCATCATAGGCAACAATGACCTGAAACCCTTCCTTTTCCAAATTAAACTTTACTAATTCAACAATATAGGTTTCATCATCCACAACCATAATCTTGGATGCCATCTAACTCTCACCTCAACGTTCAAGGCCTATCAGGGCACCCATACGTCCCGTCTCACCTTTTTCCTGGCGGTGGGAATAAAAAATTTCCGTATGGCAGGCTGTGCATAGTTCACAGGTGCTAATATGCGCTGCCTTAACTCCACCCTCTATTAATAGCTGCTGATTGGTCTCCTGTAAGTTCCAGCTGCAAAATCCCGTGTCATCATAAATAATTATATCATGTAAGCTTGGAAATTCTGCATTTACTTTCGCCGCAAGATCAGATTGAATTTGAAAACAGCAGGGACCAATGCCCGGTCCTATAAACACTTGTACATCTTGGGCGGAAGTGCCATATTCTTTTTGCAGGGCGGTAAGAGTATGGAGCGCAATCCTTCCCATAGTGCCCTTCCAACCACAATGAGCTATCCCTATGGCCCGGTTTACTGGATCATATAGATAGACCGGGACGCAGTCGGCATAGAAACTCAGCAGATATACTCCTCGGTCATTAGTAATCATAGCATCAGAGTTGGGGATAGCTGCAGCCAGCTCATGCGCTCCTCGGCCCTGGTCATTTCGTTCCACCCGGGTTACAACATTACCGTGTACCTGCTGGCAGCATACCGCATTATCCAATTGGGCATCAAAAACAGATAGGAAACGCTTCCTGTTTTCCAGCACCAGTTCATTGCGGTCATCAACATGTAAGCCCATATTGAGCGAGCTGTAAACACCACCGCTAACACCGCCATGACGCGTGGAAAAGGCTGCGTTAACTCCTTCGTTTAACCAATCCTGCAGGGATAGGAATTGTATGTTGTTGCGGGTGAAGAAATTCCAGTGTTCCATTTGTTCTTATGCTCCATTTCACTTAAAATGTCTTCAGGAGGTGGTAAAAAATGAATTGTCCTGAATGCAACAACCCCGTATATGATAGCAACCAGCCTTGCTCAAAGTGCGGGCTGAACTTGTCTGAGTCCGCCTGGGTGGTTATATCAACGGTCTCCCCACCGGATGATGTGTTAATGGAAGGCCTGATTCAGTCTTTTGGTATTCCGGTTCGCCTTATTCACTCCGTTGGTTCAGTGTTTGGCCTTTCGGTAGGTCCGCTCGGGGATGTGAAAATAGCAGTCCCAGAAGCCTATGTCTCCAGGGCGAAAGAACTTCTGCAGGCAGAACTGGAGGAAGTGGAACCAAACGAATAAAGAGGATAAGTGCGACAGAGGGACGGTTCTCTTTTGCGACAGGGGGACGGTTCTCTTTTGTCGCACCTAATAGTTGATGAAGTGCGACAAAAGAGAACCGTCCCCCTGTCGCACTTGTCCCCGCGCCGTCCCCGCCCCTGTCCTCTTGCTCGCTAAGCCATCCCTGTCACTTGCTTTTTAATTGATCAATGGTGTTAATGAAGCTATTAACATCTGTAAATTGGCGATAGACTGAGGCAAAACGTACATAAGCAACCTCATCTAGACTGCGCAGCTTGTCCATTACCATTTCCCCAATTATCATGCTGCTTACTTCTCTATCATTGAAATCTCGCAGATCTGCTTCAATAGAGCTTACTATTGCCTCAATTGCTTCCGAGCTAATGGGGCGTTTTTCGCAAGCGCGGCTCAGACCGCTCAATATTTTGTTACGTTCGAATTGTTCCCGGTTGCCCCCTTTTTTGATAACCAGTAAGGGTCTTTCCTCAACCCGCTCATAAGTTGTAAATCTTCTTTTGCAAACAGCACATTCACGTCGTCTTCTAATAACAGCTCGATCTTCACTCGATCGGCTGTCAATTACTTTGCTCTCAGCTTCCTGACAATAAGGACATAACATTTATATTCACTCCTGTGCGGGATGTATAATTTTGGGCAAGAACCAACTATATGCACCTATTATGAACAATATAGCATGTATAATCAACTAATCGGGCTGCAAATAATCAATATCTATCTTCATCATCTTTGTAACGACTGTCATATTTGAAATCGATTTCTGAAAAGGCGGCCACTTCGACAAGTATTACATCCCTGCCGATCCGCACTATTTTCTCCCAGGGAACTACAATCTCTTCTCTTTTGGCAAAGACACTCCAGCCTTTCACCTGCCCTGGAAGCATGAGGGCCAATACTCTGCCCCTTTCAATGTCTAGATCTATGTCAATAATATTGCCCAGCTTCTTGCCATCCAGAGTATTAATAACCTCTCTGGTACGAAGGTCTGACAACTTCACCATAGAATCACCCCTATTCAGAATATATATATTTGAGTATATGAAAAGTGGAGGTAAAACTTGCCTGTATTTCTGCGTAGGTACTGTCGCCCTCGAAGTACTAGTCATTCATTATTTTGGCAATGAAGGAGCATTTATCGCAGCAGGGCCGTTGAAGTTTACATAGGTTTGAGGGACGTCACCCACGATTATAGTGTCTGCCAGAGGAACGGTGGTGGAGACAGCTAAATCTTTATCGACCAGAGGTACAGCTATTTTTATGGTAGTGTTTATCTTCAAATAAATGAGGTGGCGGGTCTGGTTTATGCCTGCCTGTTCGAACTTGTTCTCAATCTCAACATTAACCTGACGGGCCGGGACTACCCTTACCTTTATTCTAGGGCCATAGGTTGCCAGAAATATAGAGCCGGTTACCTGTCCAAGGGCAACACTTATAGTATTTGACTGCAATTTTCGGGTACTTGCTATAACCTCATTAATGGTATTGGCTATTATTTGGTTAAGTATGACCGTATTGGCTTGTAACATTACGATGTTACCTTTCTCGTCTTTGTGTATATACATAATGTCCCGATAATCAGTTTTAGCAACTATTTTATCGTTCACGGCTTGGTTGATAATTTCAACCGTTTCCAACTCTGCTTGGGATCTGGCTATCTCTAAAATGCTGGCTTTCAACCGTAAATCTATGAACGTTATTAATGTTAAGAAGGCGATTAAGGTCATGACGCTCAGTACTGGCAACCATTTTCTGGCCAATTGCAATCCCTCCACGATTTCTCGCTATTTACCCTAATAGTTCTAATATATGAGAAGTATTTATATTTAGTGACTATTTTTAATATGGTCAGTAAAAGTATCGGCAGAGGGCGATCAGGGGGACGGTTCTCTTGATCGCCTTTGAAAAATGGCAGGTCATAGGCTACTATATAGAAATGAAGGGGTGAAGTAAGAATGGAAAATATTAGAGTAAGATTTGCACCCAGTCCAACTGGGACTTTACATATCGGCGGGGCGCGCACTGCACTATTCAACTGGCTTTATGCCCGCAATAAAAATGGCCAGCTGGTCCTCCGCCTGGAAGATACGGATAGTCTAAGATCTACCGAAGATTCCGCCGCAGGAATTCTGGATGGTTTGAGATGGCTGGGTTTGGATTGGGATGAAGGACCTGATATCGGAGGTCCTTGTGGTCCATATCGGCAGAGCGAACGCCTGTCCATTTATCAAGCATACCTACAAAAACTACTGGATGAAGGAAAAGCCTACTATTGTTGCTGTACGGCCGCCGAGCTGCATGAGAAGAGGGAGAAAGCCCAACAGGAGAAAAGGAACTATCTCTATGATGGGTCTTGTCTTAACCTTACCCCGGAACAGATAGCCGCCAATATAGAGCATGGTTTAAATCCGGTCATTCGTTTAAAAGTGCCAAGGCAGGGTCAAACAGTTGTGGATGATCTTATCCGTGGTGAGGTGGCGTTTGATAATGGTCTGCTGGACGACTTTATCATAGCCAAATCTGATGGCTGGCCCACCTACAATTTTGCAGTGGTAATTGATGATTATACTATGAAAATCAGCCATGTAATCAGAGCCGAAGAACATTTGTCCAATACTCCTAAACAGCTGCAGGTTTATTATGCCCTGGGATTAACTCCACCACGTTTCGCCCATGTTTCAATGATATTGGCGCCTGACCGCAGCAAGCTTTCCAAGCGTCACGGCGCCACTTCCGTACAGGAGTTCAGAGATGAAGGCTACCTTCCCGAAGCACTGGTTAATTATCTTGCCCTGCTCGGATGGTCCCCGGGTGAGAATATTGATGTGTTTCCCTGGGAGGAAATGCCGCAGCGGTTTTCCCTGGACGATGTATCCCGTTCCGCAGCTATCTATGACCTGAAAAAACTAGCCTGGATGAATGGGCATTATATATCAGCTGCCAGCGTTGAGCGGATTGTTAAAATGCTAGAACCTTCAGCCCAAGAAAATGGATGGCTGCAGGCTGATAATATTGACTATTTTAACAAAGTAATCGATTTGGTGCGCACCCGAGCTAGGACAGTCAACGAGATACTCGGTTTGGCCGAATATTTCTTTGAAGATCCAACCGAGTATGATCAGAAAGGGCTGGATAAATATTTTTGTAGTGGCAGCCTGGAAAAACTAGCGGCTGTCCTGGATGTAGTCAGCCATGTCCAAAGTTTCACTGCTCCAGAACTGGAGGAGTCTATCCGTATTAAAGCTGATGAACTGGGATTTAAAGCCTCAGAATTGATTCATCCAGCTCGTTTGGCTCTTACTGGCCGCACTTCGACTCCGGGCCTTTTTGAAATAATTGAGCTGCTCGGCAGCCAAACATCTCAAGCAAGAATCTGTAATGCTATGAACTTCATTCAAAAACTGGCATAAAACCCATATAATTCGTAAAGCTTTTGACATTCATAGACCCCTGTATTATAATATTTTTTGCGCGAGCTAATTTTACGCGCAGTACAGCCGAATGGTGTAACGGTAGCACGACTGATTCTGGTTCAGTTCGTCAGGGTTCGAATCCTTGTTCGGCTGCCACTTGGCCCCATCGTCTAGCGGTTAGGACGCCGCCCTCTCAAGGCGGAAGCAGGGGTTCGATTCCCCTTGGGGCTACCATATTAGACTACAAACTTAAAGACCACTCAACTGAGTGGTCTTTAGTTATATGAGAGGGGGCACAATCAAGTGCGCACACTGGTGGCTACAGCATTATTCAATTCCAAAGGTAAGGAAGTTTATTGTACAGCCAAAAAAATAACCGACCAACATATGAGCTATATTCGCAACTCTAAGCGGAAGGATCTGGAAGCGGTTGGTTTTGATTTTATTAAGCTGCTGTCTCTGGAATTTCCAAATGTGAAAGGCTATGCAATCTTTTTCGAAGGCCATGTTAACGACATAATGCCCGCCCTTAAATCTATGGAACTGCAACTTTAAAACAAAAGGGGACAGGTCCTTTCCACGAGAAACGAGAGAACCATCCCCTTGTTCACCTAGCCTATAACTATTTTCACAAATTTGCGCTTGCCAATCTGAATAACCATACCGGTTTCCAGATGTATGTCCTCTTGCTCGTATTTATCACCGTTTACTTTGACGGCGCCCTGTTTGAGCATGCGCCGGCCCTCATTGGTTGAGTCGACCAGCCCTTTTTCATTAAGAAACCTAGGAAGCCACACATCTATCTCACTCACCGTAATCTCGGGAATATCATCGGGAATATCCCGCTTAGAATAAACCACCTTAAATCTTTCCATGGCCTGAGTTGCCTCTTCACTACTATGGAAGGTTGAAATGAGTTCCATTGCCAGCCTGATTTTAGCGTCACGGGGATTTAGTTCGCCACTATTCATTTGAGTCCTCATGGATTCTATCTCTGCCATGGGCACCCGGGTCAGCAGTTCATAATATCTGCAAATTAAGCTGTCACTTATGGACATAGTCTTGCCAAACATTTCATAAGGTTCATCATTGACTCCTATGTAATTGCCCAGACTCTTGCTCATCTTCTGAACACCATCGGTACCCTCAAGAATAGGCATCATCAGGGCTATCTGCGGCTCATATCCATATTCTTTTAATAAATGGCGGCCCACCAGCAGATTGAATTTTTGGTCAGTTCCTCCCAGTTCCACGTCGGCCTGCAGTGCCACTGAATCATAACCCTGCATCAAGGGATACATAAACTCATGCACTCCTATAGGCAATCCTTCTTTATACCGCTTCTCAAAATCATCTCGTTCCATCATGCGCGCAACTGTATATTTAGCGGCCAGCTTCAGTACATCCATCAAATTCAAATCTTGGAGCCAATCACTGTTAAAGTGCATAATGGTCTTGTCACGATCAAGGACTTTATATATCTGTTCCTGATAGGTGCGAGCATTCGCCATTATTTCTTCTTCAGTCAGCTGCTTCCGCGTCTCTGACTTTCCACTGGGATCTCCGATCCGACCGGTATAATCCCCTATGATCAAGTGCACCTCATGTCCCAAGTCCTGGAATTGACGAAGTTTATTTAATACCACGGTATGCCCCAAATGAATATCGGGAGCAGTTGGGTCCAGACCAAGTTTAATCCTCAGTGGTTGGCCGTCTCGGATGGATTTCTCAAGTTTCTTAATCATATCCTCCCGAGGCAGAATTTCGATGACCCCACGCTCTATCTGCTCCATCTGGCTCCGAGCCTTATCTTTAATTACAGTTTCCATTTCATTACCTCCTTGCCATTAAAAAATGATAGCATATTGATTTGTTGATATGCAATAATTAGACCTGCAAACCCGTATAGCATTTTAGCGTGTACATTTTGTAAAGCAGGACTTTTTGTGTTTATTGTCTAATCATTAGACATACAATCGTAAGCAGGAGGCTATTATTAACATGGCAAATGCACCAAAACCGCATAAACTGCGGCAACTTATCAATCGGATTAAATGGCGGCCTATTATCACCTGGCTTCTCGTTATAGGGGTGGTTTCATTTTTAGGAATATCGGGTTATGTTGCCGCTACATTACCCGCTTTTAATCCACAACAGTTAACCGGCGTTAACAGCACTTTGCTCTATGATGAAGATGGGAAGGTTTTTTCAAGCTTGAATGCTGGCGAAAACCGCACTGAGGTCACTCTAGAGAAAATTCCGCCTGTGCTTATACAGGCATTTATTGCTACTGAGGATAAGGATTTTTATAATCATCATGGCGTAAATTACAAGGGCATTGCTCGAGCATTGCTGCATAATGTTCAGTCCGGTGATCTGACCGGGCAAGGCGCGAGCACGATTACTCAACAGTTGGCTAGAGCCTCTTTTTTAACCACTGACAAAAATTGGCTTAGGAAGGTTAAGGAAGTATTCCTGGCTTATAGAATTGAGTTTACTTATTCTAAGGATGAAATTCTAGAAATGTATCTTAACAAAATATACTTCGGAGCAGGTGCCTATGGAGTTCAGGCAGCTGCCCACACCTACTTTGGCAAAGACGTAGGTCAGCTTAGCTTGCCGGAATCGGCTCTATTATCAGGTCTTGTGCAAAGCCCTAATAATTATAATCCTTTTACTGATCTTGACAAAGCCAAAGCCAGGCAGAAGCTGGTTCTAATCAGTATGGTAGACTCTGGTTTTATTAATGATCCGGCTGCAACCCAGGCTTATGACGCTCCTCTGCAGCTTGCCAAGGGTCAAAACGCAGCGGCCCAGTATGGTTTTTACGTAGATGCGGTTATTGATGAGGCAGGTCAAATACTGACCAGTATCAAGGGATATGAAGATGGCGACAGTGCTGTATATAAGGCAGGATTAAGCATATATACCACTATAGATGCTCCTCTGCAGGTCTATGCGGAGGAATATTTCAAAAAGGCTGCTAATTTCCCCGCCAATAATAAAAGTGGGCAGACTGTTCAAGCAGGCATGGCCATTGTCGACAACAGCAATGGAGCTATTAAAGCCATTATGGGAGGACGTCAGTATCTACAGCAGCGCGGTTTTAACCGAGCTACCAGCGCCTACCGGCAACCAGGTTCTTCCATTAAACCTTTGACAGTCTATTCTCCAGCCCTGCAACTGGGTATAATGCCTTTTAATGTTCTGGATGACTCACCGATTTCCTATAAAAATGGGAGCGGAACATGGAAGCCGACAAACTATGATAATACATTTAAAGGCCTTATCACCATGCGCACGGCGGTAATGATGTCGGTCAATACCATCGCAGTGCAAACGGAAGAACAAATTGGAGTCCGTAACGGTTTTGATATGGGTAATTCTATGGGTCTGAACCTGGTTGACACCCCGGGGACTAATGATTTAAATCTGGCCTCAATGGCGTTAGGTGGTTTAACCAAAGGTGTAACCCCGGTTCAAATGGCCGCCGGATATGCCAGTTTAGGAAATACAGGCGTCTTTAATAAACCGCATTTTATTACCAAGATTGTCGATTCCAATGGAGTTACTATCTATCAATTCAAACCAGATTCTAAGCGTGTAATGACCGTACAGACCTCCTGGTTGATGAACAACATGCTACAATCGGTAGTTACCGCCGGAACAGGCACTAATGCCATAATCCCTAATGTGCCTACTGCCGGTAAAACAGGTACCTCTGAGGACTTAACTGACATATGGTTCTGCGGAGTTACCCCTGTTTATTCAGGCGCAGTATGGATGGGTTATGATGATCAGAAATATACGATGACCAATGTATTCGGTGGGGGTTTTCCTGCGCTGATGTGGAAAGCTATGATGCAAAAAGCTCACCAAGGGATTCAGGCAGGCAGCTGGCCAATGCCGGCCAATATAGTTCAGGTGCAGGTTTGTGATAAATCAGGCAAAATCCCCTCTGCGTTGTGCCCCGCCGAAGACATTATTACAGAATACTGCCTGAAAGGGAGTGAACCAACTGAAACCTGCAATGTGCATCAAAGTGTGGTTGTTTGCAAAGAATCCAACAAATTGGCGACCCAATACTGCCCTGATACATATGTGATGACAGGTGTAAAAGTTGGGGCCAATAGTACCGAGAAAACCCAAATACCCACTGAAACTTGTACTCTGCATACCAGTTTAACTTTCTCCAGTCTGTTGAAAAACACGGTTAAGATATGCACCGATCCGCGCCATGACGGGCAGCTCTATAGGGCAAATGTCGCAAGCCCGTTTAAATCGGGAGGATGTCCAAAAAAGTTTGTACAAGAAATCGTTGTTCCGCCAGGTGAATCTCTGCCCTTCTGTCCCCTGGCAGATCACCAAGTGAAGTAATGACTGTGCTGGCAAATCAGGCAGCTATTTCAGATTGATAACTGTTACCCCATAGCCGCCTTCTTCTCTGAAGCCGTCGCGGAATTCCCCAACATAACGGTGCCCCTTCAAATAGCTGCGGACAGCTGTTCGCAGCGCTCCCGTTCCTTTACCATGGATGATCCTAACGCTATTCAACCCAACCAGGTTGGCATCTTCCAGATATTTATCCAGTTCCTCCAAGGCATCTTCGGCGTATTTCCCGCGCAAATCGATTTCAGGTGAAATATGCTGCGCTTTTTCCAGAAATGTATGGGTTCGACCAGCAACTTTTTTGTCTTCTACCGACTGGCTCAGTATCAGTTGCTCTTTGGCAACAGTCAGTTTGATGCTGCCTATCTGCACGGCTACATCTCCCTGAGTATTAGGGCCTTCCAACACATGCCCGTATTGATTTATACTTCTTACTAAAACATAATCACCGGGGCTTATATCTTGATCAGAACGCACCTCCTCATCAAGGGGAAAGTTCACAATCAAATCTTTAATCTTCTTGCTTTTTTTCTCAACTTCATGCCATTTGGGTGGTTGTTCTTTATCTTTGATCAGTTCCTTCAATTCTTCGATGGCTTCGTTGGCTTCCCTTTTAATGCTCCGTACATACTGGTCAGCTTCATGTTTGGCCTTCTGTAAAGCAGTACTTTTCTCTTCGTTAACTCTGACTTTCTCGGTCTCCAATAGTTCACTATCCAACTTAAGCTGCCTCTGGGCTGTTTCCAATTCCTGGCTGCTAATCTCAAAAAAGTAGCGGCTTTCTTTGAGCTGGCGAATCATATTGCCTATTTCTACTTCCCGCTCGGGTACCAGTTGACGGGCCTTGTCAACCAGAGCACCATTCAATCCCAATCGCACTGCAATTTCAAAGGCATTGCTCTGCCCGGGCGTGCCAATAGTCAATTCATAAGTAGGAGCGAGTGTAATGGGGTTAAATTCCACGCAGGCATTTTCTACCCTGTCATTTTGATAAGCAAAGGTTTTCAGTTCGCTCTGGTGAGTGGTCACTACCACCCGTGCGCCCCGGGCCTTCAACTCTTCTAGAATGGCACGCGCCAGGGCGGCTCCTTCCACCGGATCAGTGCCTGCTCCCAGTTCATCCAGCAATACCAGCGAATGACCGTCAACCTTATTTAATATGTGAACAATATTTTTTAGATGTGAGGAGAAGGTACTAAGTGACTGCTCGATGCTCTGCTCATCCCCGATATCAACAAATATCTGCTGAAAAACTGATAGCTGACTTTTTTCCCGAGCCGGTATAAAAAGACCGCTCATAGCCATAATTGTCAGTAGTCCAATGGTTTTCAAGACTACCGTCTTGCCGCCGGTGTTGGGACCGGTGATAACCAGGAGATCAAATTTTTTACCCAGTTCAACATTTATCGGTACGGCCTGATCACCCAGCAGAGGATGGCGGGCCCGGTTTATTTCAACCCGGCCGCTATCATTCATCTCAGGCCGAAAAGCATTCATATCATAGGCCAGATGCGCACGGGCAAATAACATATCTAAATAGCTTAATGCTGTAAAATTAATGGTTAAATCATCTACAACCAGAGTGACTTCCCCACTTAGAGCGCGTAATATTCGTTCCACTTCCCGTTTCTCTTCAATCTGCAAACTCTTTATCCGGTTGTTCTGTTCTACCACTGCCAAAGGTTCAATGAATACGGTTGCTCCGCTGGCGGATTCATCATGGACTATGCCTTTGACGTCATTACGATGCTCCTGTTTGACCGGTACTACATAGCGTCCCGCCCTCTCAGTTATCAAAGCATCCTGCAGCAGGCTCTGGTTGTTGCCGGAACGGATGAAGTTCTGCAGGTAATCCTTGATACGCTGACGAGCAGCTTCTATTCCCTTCCTCATACTTCTCAGTTCTGTCGAAGCATCATCCCTGACAGAGCCGTCTTCATCAATGGCTGCCTGAATCTGTTTTTCTAAATCCGGATGGCTCTTTAACTCTGAGGCCAGAACGGTTAGAACCTTGGCCGAAGAGCTGCCAATATATTTAATGGCCAGCCGCGCTGCCCGTACCAGATGATAAACATCAAGCAAATCGGCCGGATCAAGAACGCCGGCTATGCGTGCCTTGCCCAGGTGTTTCTCCACCGGTTTGAGCGAGCTCAGGAAAGCCGGTTCACCATAATGCAGTAGATCCATAGCCGCCTGGGTCTCATCGAGCCGCTTGATTATTTCCGGAAGTTCATGGGCAGGATTAAGCCCCAATGCCAGTCTTTTTCCGCCAGCAGAATAGGTACGATCGGCCAGCTGTTGCCTAATTTTGTTAAATTCAAGTTTATCTAGTATATTTTTATCCATCTCATAATACCCCACGATAATAATGACCTTTGGTAAAAGAAGCGTTATTGATAGCACTCAATTCCTGTTTATATACTGATAATTCCGGTCTGGAACCCTGCTGAAGTTCATCCAAGGCCTGCCGATACAGTTTTATCGTATCGCCTAGCTGTTCAGTAGTCAAACATCTGGCCTCAATCCTTATACTGGCGGGGCCCAGAGCAATTATCCGCGGCAGATCTTCAATCATGCACAGGGTACGAGAGTTGAAAACATAAAACCGGCAGTCGGCATCAGTTGCCACAGGAAACTCATAGCCTTTGCTGTCTTTTATATAGTAACGCTGGGAAACACAGGGAGCACTGCAGTTTTTCGAGCTTCCCCCCAGCACCCCACCCAGCATGCAATACTGCGATTGCATCAGGATTAAGTCGCCATGGAGAATAAGCTCAACATTAGAAAGATCTCCGAAATTGGCTAACTGCTCCATATTCAATTCCGGACTGAGACCTACTCCGCTTACACCCAGCTCTGATATATACCTCTGGGTAAAACGATTGAATATATTCAAACTGTAATCGGCCAGTATGTTTAACCCGCTTTGTCGGGCCCACTCCAGATCAGACCAGCTGGCAATCATGACGCTCTGAAAACTATCAGCAATAATTTCCCGATAGGTATAATGATCAAAGGGCTTATGTATGCGCGGTAATACCGGTACTACTCGCTCAGCCTGTGTACGGTTACACTGCAGCAGTTCATTGATCTGTAACTTTTGTAGATGATGGCGCGCCCCTAATCCTTCCATCCCTAGGTATACCCGGTCAGCTCCGTTTTGCAACGCAGGCTCAACATGCTCTATATTACTTACGATTACTGTCAACTGCGGCTTCTTAATCGGCTCCCCAGCCGGCTGAGACAGCAGGAATCTTTCTTTCCCAGTCCAGTAAACCATGGCATCTATTGGTGCAGTCCGTTTTTCCTTAAGAATTTTTTGCAGCAACAATTCAACCGCTCGGCGGCGGGCATCATTGATATCACTAAAGGGGACCAGTAGATTGTTATCACCGTTAATGTTTAGATTTCTCAATTCAAAGGGCGTATTGCCCAACCTTCCAATCTTTTGGTGGAGTATTTCTTCAGTCAGAGGCTGCTGGTCCGCTGTCTGAGCCAGGTTTTTGGTTTCCACTTCCACCCGGTTGCCCGCCGGGTCAATCAATGCTAAGCGCAAAGCCTGCCCTTCTGAAAGGAATACTTCAGCATCCACCGGAATCCGGGCACCAGCATCAGCCCGAAAACTTTGCTGAGCCTCGGAGAGCAGCTTTTCATCGTGGGTCTTGAAAACCCGGTCGTTGTTAAAAACCCGGCCTTCCAGTTGAATCTCAATTACCTCACCGGAGTATGCATCTTCAACATTTTTTCCATCCACCTGCATTTGTTTAACAATGGAGGCGGGAACCTGACCCTGCCCTACCCATACTGCCAGTCCGTCTCCTCGGCTGACGGTATCGGTCAGTTTAATTCGAGTAAGCATCTCCCGGTTTTGGTCCAATACCCTACCTACATAGATTCCTCGGTTGTTAGGTCTTCTGGTACTTAGGAATTCATTGTTCCCCGGATGCAAGTACCCACTACTAAAATTGCGGTTGAATATCTTTAACAGACGGTCCTTTAAAGCCGGTTCGGGCTCAAAAGCGGGATCTTCTTGCAGGCTGTCCAGCACCTGACGATAGGCCTTGGTTACCACCGCCACATATTCAGGTCTTTTCATGCGTCCTTCTATTTTCAGTGAAGCTGCCCCGGCCTTTTGCAGGTCGGACAGATTTTCAATCAGGCATAGGTCGGCCGGACTCAAGAGATATTTTCCCTGTTCCGGCAGCATAACTCTTTGCTTATCGTTACAAGTATACAACTCATAGGGTAAACGACAGGGCTGGGCACACCTGCCCCGATTACCGCTTCTGCCGCCGACCATACTGCTGAACAAGCATTGTCCGGAATAGCAATAACAAAGAGCACCATGGACAAATATCTCCAGTTCTACCCCCTTGACTTCCTGGCTGATGGCCGTGATTTCCGGCAGGGATAATTCACGGGCCAATACTATTCGTTTTACCCCTTGGTTGCGCAGAAAAGCAGCTCCATCCTGATTATGTATGGTCATCTGAGTACTGGCGTGGATGCGCAGGCTGGGAAGAACGGTTCGAGCTGCGTTTAACAGGCCCATATCCTGCAGGATAACCGCATCTACACCCGCATTTTGCAGCTCGAAAAGATAGTCTAAAACCCCTGCGAACTCGCTATTGTCGATCAGGGTGTTAACGGTAACATAAACCTTGCGGTCCCGCAAATGGGCATACTCAACCGCTTCCCGTATTTGCTTATCGTTAAAATTGGCGGCTGACTGACGGGCACTGTATTGCTGTCCCCCCAGGTATACGGCGTCAGCACCGTTATTTATGGCAGCTATAAATGAATCCCAGTTACCCGCCGGGGCTAATAATTCCATTTTGGTTAACCAACTCTCTATCATTATCTTCACTCAGATATATGGGACAGGGGGACGGGTCCGTTGTCCCACTTCTTGCTTTTTGGGAGTGGGACAACGGACCCGTCCCCCTGTCCCATAAACCTAAAAAGCGTATTTATTATAGCACAGACTCAGCCTTGCGAGGTAGGTTGGCTATCCCGTCGCTCCAAAAGGTCGCTGATATAAACCAGTTGGTCCTCAATATTTTTGATACGATCCGTCAGTTTGGGACCTATATTTTCGCTCCCAACCTCATCCAGACGAGCAAATATTTCCGCCCGAGATAACTGATCAATCGTCAGCAGTGAATTGGCGCCCCCTTTTTGAATGCCTAAATCATCTCGGGAGGGTGCTTCCTTTTCTTCTTTTAAGATGACACTAAAACCACCGCAGGATTCTAATATCCCTTTTTCAACGTCCTGAATGTCTCTTACCCCTTTTTTTCTAAGCTCCTGCATTAGATCATCTACATTAAATTTCTCCCGCGCCAGATTCTTCTTAATTATCTTGCCATTATCAATCAATATGACGGGAACTCCACTGATAAGGTTGGATAATCGCCCGTTTTTTAGGCCCATATAACCGATAAAGTATTCTAACACCGCCAAGGTGGTTAGAACTATGATACCCTCATAATAGGGTATACTTCGATCTAGGGCCACGGATATAACCGTATCACCAACCCCGGTCATAACTACAAAATCAAAAGGCCCCAGTTCGCCTAGAGCCCTTTTCCCTAAGAGGCGAATCATAATTAAAGCCAGAAAATACATTCCTGCAACTCTTAAAGCAAACTCCAGCATCTGGTGTTCCCCCTCAATGAGCTTTCTGACTTAGTATTTCGCCACAATCTTGCGCATTATTCTTTTATATATTTAGTAAGTTCATCTCTCGTCCAGGTATTAACGATGTCCCCCTTTTCCAGCCATCCCCGGCGAGCATTCAATACTCCATATTTTACAAAGTTAAGATCTTCTTTGTGGTGAGCATCGCTGTTAATTGCAATTTTAATTCCGTATTTACTGGCTCGGCGCGCCAAGGCCGCATCAATATCCAGCCGGTCAGGATGGGAATTAATCTCCAATATCACCTGGTTTTTCGCGGCTATTTCCAAAACCCTGTCAAAATCTAACTCATAGGCCGGACGCCGATTGAGCAGCCGCCCGCTCAGATGCCCAATAATGTCAACGTTATCATCTTTAATAGCCTCTATAATTCTTTCCGTTTGTTTTTCTTTATCAAGATTGAAATTAGTATGTATGGAAGCCACTACGATGTCTAAAGATTCTAATATTTCGCTGCTAAAATCGAGACTGCCATCTTTAAGGACGTCTACCTCGGTTCCTTTTAAAATAATAAAGTCATCCCATTGCTGGTTGAGTTTATCTATTTCTTCTCCTTCGCTCTTTAGGCGCTCCTCATTCAGCCCGCCGCTAATCGGTAATGATCGTGAGTGATCAGTAACCGCCAGATATGAATAGTTTAAACTGCGAGCTGCCTCGGCCATTTCCATAATCCTGTTGGCACCGTCACTCCAGTGTGAATGGGAGTGTAAATCCCCTTTTAGGTCACTTAATTCCACCAGTTGCGGTAAGGTTCCATTGGAAGCCGCCTCAATTTCCCCCTGATCTTCTCTTAATTCAGGAGGTATGTATTCTAAATGAAAGCGTTGGTAAACCTCTTTTTCACTCTTGCAGTTACCAGTGTGGTTCATCCCTGACCTGGAAATTAATCTGGCTATATGCTCCTTGGACCCGGTGGCAGAGAATAGAACTGAGCAAAAATCGGAGGGCGGAACAATAATCAGCTCGAAGGGTATATCATATTTTAAGGTACCTTTGATGTATCCTGTTTCCGAACTATCAATCTTAGTTACATCCCGATAATTAACTATTTTACTGCGAACAGCGGCTTCATCCTCGGCAGCTGCTACGATATCAATGTCGGTTACCAAGGGTTTACCCCTTCTTATGCTGCCCGCCAGTGAAGCCTCCCGCACCTGATCATAGCCCCTGACATAGGCCAACAGTTCTTCAGCTATAGGAAGTACAAACCCCAAAGTATTCTTATCACTGGTTTGCTCCAGCATTTCCATGCCTTTTATAATGCTATACTCAATTTTCCCACCCATTCCCGGGAGAGTGCGGATTCTTTTCTCTCGGGCTGCCTGCAGAAGTTCTTCCCGGTTGGTTATACCCAATTTTTCATAGACGGCTTTGATAGTCTTAAAGCCAACTCCCGGTATGGAGAGCATATCCAGAAGTCCACTCGGTACCTCCAACCGTAGTTTTTGGTAATATTCGCAGCTGTCTTTTTCCACCATTTCTTCTATTTGTGCCTTAATGGCTTTACCTATGCCTGGAATATCGTCCAAACGTTTTTTTTCATAAAGGTATTGAATATCTTCATCAAGATTATATACGGAATTGGCAGCCTGGCGATATGCCTTAACTTTAAATGCGTTTTCATCTTTAAATTGAAGTATATCGGCGATGTGGTCAAGGGTCCTGGCAATGTCCCGATTGGTCATTTCTTATCCCGCCCTATTTTCTCTTTTCTTCTTCCAAAACTTTAACCAATTCGTCATAATCTTCCTGAAGTTTATTTAGCTCATCAGCCAGATTTAAAGCAGTTAAAACAGCAACCTTGCCAATTGATAGGCTGTGGTTGCGCTGGTCTATCATCCGCATACGACGATCAACATATGCAGCCAGCATCTCAATATATTCGGCATTTTCGTTGCCCTTGACTATATATTCCTGGTTGAAAATCTCGACCGTTACTCTATTAGTAGTGTTGCTTTTCTTCCTTTCCAACATTCATGCCCCCTTCGCGGAATTACCATACTATTTCTATATAAAAATCATATTTCCTTCCAATTGTTAAAATGACGCCTCAAAACCTGCCAGAGCGTTATTTCTAGTACTCGCTGGCAATCTTTTCAGCAGTCTCCTGGCGGCGGTAATTCAGCACCTCTTCCAGAGGTTGGTAGGTTATAGCTCCGGTCCAACAATATTTGGCACATTGCGGTTCTCCCCCGCACTGATCGCACTTGAAGGCGACCTTCTTGACTGGATTAAAGTTGACATGACTGAAAGGACAGGCTTGAACGCACTGTCTGCAGCCGATGCATTTTTGTTCATCGATTGTTACCAGATCGGTGTCTCGATTTCTGAAGCATGCCCCCACCGGGCAAACCGTTACACAGGCAGGCTTTTCGCACATAGCACAGCTAATCGGCACATTCCACCCGGCGCGCTCATCCTTGGCAACCCTGATGCGGGACAAGGCCGGTGAACATATCCCTTCATGAACCAGAGAGCATATCATTTCACAATTTTTGCAGCCTACACATTTATGGTAATTAAACATAAGCACCTTGTTCATCCTTACTCCCCCAATCCAGTATTAAAAATTAAACTTCCAGAAATCGACGGGCAGGCAGATACCAGGCTGTTTTTCTGATCAGGTTGTTATCAATTACAGTTTGTTTAAATTCGCGCAAAGTAGTTCGTTTTTTCATCAAAGTCATTACTGCCCCCAAACCACTGGTAATACCAATTGTCTGCATCCCCATAATTAAATCATCCTGCACTAGAACCCTCCAGTATTCATTTGGGGTTTGGCCTTCCAATATCGTTGTGTTCTGGGGATCCAGGGCTGCAGAAGTCATGCCTATAGATACAGCCGTGATCCCACAGATATCTTCTACGACCATGCTGACGGCTCCTTCATAGTCAACTTCCTGTCCTAAACAATTTAATGCCGCTACCTCGCCTTGTCGCTTGGCATTGGGCCACAAGAGGCTCAGGGTCGGTTTACCGGTTAACATATCTATAGATTCAATACAATCACCGCAGGCGTAAATGCCTTCCAGGTTGGTTTGCATATGAGAGTCAACTTGAATTCCACCTAGTTTCCCTATTCTAACCCCGGCTGTCTGGGCAATCTCGACATTTTGCCTTACTCCCGCAGCCCAAATTATTGTGTCACAGTTTATGGCTCTCTGATCGGTGGTGGCTCCTTCAACTCGCCCCCCACCGCTTACGCCGATCACTTTCTCTCTGGTTAACACCGTGATTCCATGGTCTAAAAGCATTTGGCTCAAGCGACGAGCTGGTTCTTTATCAAAAATGCGGGGCAGAATATGATCCATTACTTCCACCATAGTTACATGACAACCTCGCATATGCAAGGCTTCCGCGACCTCTACGCCAATATTCCCAGAGCCAACGACTAGCACTTGATGGGGTTTATATGCCATTATTTGGTCGATATCACTTATGGTTTTCACCACAAAGTTACCGGCCATATTGCTGCCGGGAACAGGAGGAATGATAGCTCTACTCCCTGTAGCCAGAATGAGCCGGTCAAAAGCGACGGTCTCTTTATCTATTAGAATAAGGCGCTGCTTGATATCTATATGACTTATCTCATATCCGAATTTGGTAATAATGCCTATGCGCTTGTAGTCCTGCATCTGCTTGATAAAGAGCTGATTTCTGTTAACCCATCCGGATAAGCAGTCAGGTAGGGCGCAGGCAGAATATATCGGCAGTTCCTCCCGCGCGATCATAACAATGGGAACATCCATGTTTTGCCGGCGAATAGTTTCAGCTGCGCTGTTACCAGCTGCACCGTTGCCAATGATTATGATATTTTTCATCCCTACCTCCTTTCCGTAGGATCAGGTACAGACCCTTCTAAGAGCTTCAGCTTGTCTACAATTATCGAGGACTTCATTTAAAGAACCATACTGTAGGGCTCCCGTCGGGCAATATTGCACGCATGCCGGGCTGCCTTCGCAGTGGTCACAGTTCACCACCACTTCCCGCAGGTAATCATAATGGGATGCTTCGAAAGGGCAGGCAACCTGGCAGGCCCGGCAAGCGATACAGGCATCGATTTTACGAATGGTAAGTCCTGTGACCGGGTCCTTGGTTATTACATTCATTAGGCAGGCAGCTGCACAGGGCGGATTCTCACATTGTTGACATACCATGGGAATAAATATCCCCCTGGTCTCCTCACGCCATATCCTGATTCTAGCCAGGGACGGTTCGCATTGTCGATTATTCTTAATTGCGCACGCCATCTGACAAAGGCCGCATCCTGTGCATTTCGTAGAGTCAATTATCAGCTGTTTACTCATGCCTGCCTCCTCAGTCGTTACTCCGCACTGTTTAGCCGCAACTCCCGCAATGTATTCCCACTGGGCTGGCCAGTTAATGGATCCCAACCCCTAGCTACATAGTATTGCCGCAGAACTTCTTGCAGCTGTGTCTCATCTAGTTTTTTCCCACCCACTTCTTGCTCATAAAAACGACGGGGGAATTTGGAGTCTCCTGGTTTTTCGCCTGCCCGTAAATTAAATAGTTTGATAAGGTTCCAGCATCTTTCGGAAGATTGCATAAGCTCAGTAGATGTTATTTTAATGCCCGTAAAAGCAGTATAGGCTTCAGCTAAAATCGTGGGACCAATCCGGTGTTCCACCGGCGGCCTAATGCAGACCCCCAGGGAATTAAAGAGATTAATCAAATCTTCTGCCCAGCGAGACATAATGGCAATATCAGTCGTGTCGTTCTCCAAATCTATAGCCTGTGATTTTATAGAATCAGGCATATCCAAGGCATCATACATCTTCTGATCGAAACCAAAACGTTCCTTTTGGAATTCATGTTTGTTTTCGTTATAGCGCAGGTTCTCTATAGGGTTGCGGCACCGCAGGTGGTCGCCCCCCCGGATGTTTGTCAATATCCCAAAGCTCCACGTGGAAGTCCGTCCCCGGGGATCTATCATAGGTATCTCCAAGCCCTTGACATGCATGGCACTAGCTTCCCCATCCTTATACTGCTGAGCTGCTCGCAAAGCACCTTCAGCTAATACCTGGCCAATTCCCCGCCGGTGGGCAATATCTTCCATTAGGTGCAATATAGCATCATCATCTCCAAAAGCCAGTTCATAACCAACGTCGTCAGCATTAATAATGCCGCGATTAAAAAGTTCAATGGCCATACCCATAACGCCACCCGCACTAACCATATCCATCCCATACCTCTGGCTCATTTCGGCCGCCTTTACAGATGCCTCCAAACTCATTCCACAACCCGAGCCAAAAGAAGTCGTGGGGGTTACTTCCATATCCTTCATACGCAGGCCCTTATATTTGCCTTCTTTGATCTCCACCCAATGGGCACAGGCTATAATGCAAGATTGACAAGCTACATGCCCATAGGTTAGTTCTTCAACCTTGGGCCGAGCGAAGTTTTCCTTCCAATCAGGCAGACAACCCTGACTGAAATTATGAGCGTTCAAAGCTTTGAAATTTCCATAAGGCATCGCCGCATTCATGCTCCCATAGCTTTTAAAGGGCGCAAAAAATGGTGAAGACTCTATCAGTTGGCGCGCTCTCCAGCTTACCTCGATTAATTTTTCCACGTTATCCGGAGTAATACCTAAACTTCCTCTAACCACTATAGCTTTCAGGTTCTTCGAACCCATAACTGCACCCAGACCAGTACGGGCCCAGGCATCGTAATAACCGTTTTCGATGCAGGCAAAGCGAACCAAATTTTCCCCGGCCGGGCCTATCAAGGCTGCTTCACAACCCGGATATTGTTTTTTCAGTATATCCAGTGTCTCCCAGGAATCCTTGCCCCACAGCCGCCCAGCATCATGGATACTGACATCCCCATTGTCAATCACCAGGTAAACCGGTTTATCGGTTCGCCCTTTGACGACCAGAGCATCAAATCCGGCATTTTTCAACTGGATGCCAAAGAACATACCGGAATTAGAAGTGCCAAAAAGACCCGTCATGGGCGATTTAGACGATACCTCAGTTCGTGAGGCGGTAGGAAAGGTAGACCCAACCATAGTTCCTACTCCAAAAACCAGTACGTTATCAGGGCTCAACGCATCAATTCCCCCTGGTACTGCATCATATATAATCCTGGCGTTAAATCCGATCCCCCCTAGATAGTCCTGACAAAACTCGGGGGTAAGTTCTGTGCGATGGAAAGCCTGATTATTTAGATCAACTTCCAGTATTTGTCCTGCATATCCTCTGGATTGTGACATATTGGCCTCCTCCTTCTTGAAAACTAGTTGCGATGATAGCCATAATCAGATTAAAGTCGTGCCGTATATCCGCCAATTTGATGCCAATTCGCCGTTTTAGTTTATGGTTGTATTATAACATTATTATCCCTGCCTTCAACTGTATTTTGTTGGTATACCAACTATTTTTTAAGGGCCATACATTCAGTGGCCCAATCACATATAATCGGGGTATTCACGAAAAAAGAGATTCTTATCCAGAACCTCTTTTGAGATAGATGTCAAGGGATGTCAAGGGGACGGGGTTATTGACACACTCCCCAAACTGTTAGTGTGTCAATAACCCCGTCCCCTTGACACGAGAATGCTTGACACGCACTTGACATCTCAATCTATTATGATTTTTGGCCTTGTTTAACCTTTAAGTATAGCTGTTATGTTACTCAGGAACTGCTCTCGCCATGGCCGCATGGCCTCCCAGCGGGCCTGGGTGTTGAGTATTAGTAAAGCCGCAGCTCCTGGACCTCCATAATTGAGTAATTCATTGGCGTAAATCTCAGACCATTGGGCAATCATGGCCGGGGTGACTTCCAGGTGAAACTGCAGGGCCCAAACATGATCCGCATATACAAAAGCCTGGTTATGACAGGCTTCAGCCGAAGCTAGCAGCACTGCCCCCTGCGGCAGCGCAAAGGTATCCCCATGCCATTGAAAAACCGAGAGCATTTCCGGCACATCAGAGAATAAGCGGTTGGCCTTCCCCTCAGGTAATAGACGTATCGGCGACCAGCCAATCTCTTTTACCGGGTTGGGGCCCACGTCTGCCCCTAATGCCCGGGCTATAAGCTGCCCCCCCAAGCATATACCTATAGTAGGTATATGTTTGGTTACAGCCTCCCGGACAAGTTCCTGTACCTTGAAGAGATAGGGATACCTGCCCTCTTCATATGCTCCCATTGGCCCGCCTAATATGACAAATGCCTGGTAATCATCAAGATTATCCGGCAACTTGGTTCCTGGAGTATCCATACAACGGATATCTATTTCCCAGGCGTTGTTAACGAGTTCTTCTTCTAATAGTCCCGGACCTTCACAAGCCACATGTTGTATCATTAGTAATCGCATTTACATCCCTCCTTGTTAATAGGTAGTTTTCAAATCAGCATTATCCAGATATTCACCATCTGCCATGGCTATCTGGATTGATTAAAAATAAAAAGTCCCCGCTATAAATAGCAGGGACTTCATTATCCACAGTACTATTCCCATTGTGATCCTTTTCACACCTTCATTATACTGCATTGCTTTAGTAAAATGGCAGTCCCCCATGACCAGGTATAATGTATACTTAACGACTATTAAATAGCATGGCCAGGAAGTATACAGTATGCCTTTAGTAAAACGGTTGTTTTTTTTGAGCAAAGGTATAGTATGTTTAACAAGTAAATAATTCCGGCCAGAAGTCGGCACAAGATAATGGGGTCTCCGCAAAAAAACTGCGGAGACTTTACTTATTTATTTTGCTGAAACTATTGTGTAGGCGAGGAATTATCATGATTAACCAATAATGGCAACGGGGCCCTTGTTTGAGGAACGAAGCAGATTCTCAAACAAGGGTCTCGTTTTCAAAGTAGGAGGTGAATTAATTGTGAAGATATATATGAAGGCCGGAACTGCTTAGTTAGCAGCTATACAAGAATGATAAGTTTTCTATTTTTTTAAAAATCGTTGGAGAAAACTGATCAGTTAAGACTATTTTGCATAGGGAGGTAGTTATAAATGATTAAGCTGGAATGCATTTTACGCCCGGAGAAGTTCGAACCAGTAAGAGAAGCATTAAGTAAATTTGGAGTTAAGGGAATGACAGTATCGCAAGTAATGGGATGCGGTCTGCAAAAGGGTCATAGCGAGTTTTACCGGGGTACGGAGGTAAGTGTCAGTCTCCTGCCCAAAATGAAATTGGAGATTGTCACTACCGATGATCGAGTCGATGAAATAATAAAGATTATCCGGTCAGTTGGGGTTACCGGAAACATTGGGGATGGCAAAATATTCATTACTCCTGTTAAAGATGCTATACGCATGAGAACCGGCGAGACTGGAAACGATGCACTTGTATAAATGGAAAACAGACATTCCTAAGAATTTATTTTGTATCTAAATAAACCCTAATATTATGGAAATGAGGGCTGAAAATGAAAACAAAATGGGTTTGGATCACCACCATATTAACATTAGCGATTGGCATTTTGGGACTGCCCCTGATGGCAGCGGCAGCTGACGCACCCGTTATCGATACCGG
>Ga0074195_1000544_pt1 | contig 70753 bp, 73 predicted proteins | sample EPASupsiteHSE623_FD_64525 | JGI IMG/M metagenome (GOLD analysis project Ga0074195, IMG submission 64525) | Bioremediated contaminated groundwater from EPA Superfund site, New Mexico - Sample HSE6-23 | ecosystem: Environmental > Aquatic > Deep subsurface > Groundwater > Contaminated ...
CCGAAGTTCCGGCGCCACTTTCTCAGGGTGTCGCCCGGATTTTGGGATAAGGTGATCTCTCCAGCGATCTTCTCGGCCAGCAGTCCTCTGGCATTGGAGATCTCGCCTCCTGAATTCATATTCCCTAGAGTTGTTCAACTAGGATATAAATGTAGCGAAAATATTTCGGCATTCAACGTAAGGCGGAATTTCAGAAAGGCATGCGTCGACCGGGATTCGAACCCGGGTTGTAGGCTTGCTTCGCAGATACTTTTGCATGGAAGGCCCAAGTCATAACCACTAGACCATCGACGCCCGCCCCATAGGTATCACAGGTTGAACTTAACTGTTTCGATCCAAAGTCGGGCCGTTCCGTCGGTGGGTAGAATGCTCGCCGCCCCCTGCAATCGTCTAAGTGATATCCGGCTGGCAGATCATCAATTTTATGTATTCCACTAAAATAGGGACTTCCTTGGCGGCCATCGGTTTCCAGTTTTCATCAACCGTCGGCACCCATGCGCTTCCTTTCTTCTCGAAATCGAGTATATCGTCGCGGCTGCATAGTCCCGAAGCGATCCCATCAGTCTTGTTGACGAAGAATCCGAAGAATTTCTTTCCTATCGGCCCGTACTCGGCCAGGTACCAATGCATCTTCTTTTCGTTGACCAGGTGCAGGTAGATTCTCTCTTCCCCGATACAGACGTGATCGTATGTCAAGACGGGGAGCTTTGATAGATCACTCGCAGTCAAATCGCTGAATTTCTTGCCCAAAATACGCGCCTCCAACTTGATGGCCTTGAATCAATTGATCACTTAAGTACCTGCTTAAAGAGCGTTCCTCTGCAAGGGCGACCGGGATCGACGGGCGGCATTGCATCGGCTCTGCTCCCTCGATATGGCGCATGCGTTCATTATCTATTGCATCAGATAATTTGATATATGGGAGAATACGCGACTTTCTGGTAAGAGACGAAGAATGTACCCACTTATTGTCGCTTTCTGGCTGATGTTGCCCGCCTATATCCCCAACAACTGCGCGGCGCTCTTTGGCGGCGGCACACCCCTCGATTTTGGCCGGAACTTCCAGGACGGACAACGTGCTCTGGGCGACGGCAAGACCTTTCGGGGAACGATTGCCGGCACAGCCTGCGGTATCCTGGCGGGATTGCTGCTCAGTGTGCTCGCGCCGTTTTGCGGCCTGCCGAGCTTTGGCACTGGCCTGGAGCAGGTGCCCGTTCTGGTAGGGCTATCATTTGGCGCAATGCTCGGCGACATCGTGGCCGCCTTCTTCAAGCGACGGCTGGGCTTGAAGCGCGGCGCGCCCCTCTTTGTGATCGATCAGCTCGACTTCGTCATAGGCTCCTGGCTGCTCACCATGACCATCGCGCCGGAGTGGTTCTGGCAGAACTTCACTATCACCATAATGATCATCGTGCTGATAATAACCCCGATTCTGCACCGCGTCACCAACATCATCGGCTATCGCATCGGGGCGAAGAGAGAGCCCTGGTAGCTCCTCTTTTGAAAATGTGGCTACAAATTTTTTTCGCTGCTAGGAGCCGATCGCGAAAGCTTTATAAGTTTAGGTAATTGATACCAATAGCGTCATAGCCAATTTTATCGCAAAATAGAATGAAATTGGTGAAATGAAAAGGAGGAGGAATAAATGGACGCATTTAGCATGGGGCTAATAGCTGCCATGGGTGCCCTTGCAACGGTTGCCGGTGCTTCTGAGGATATTGAATCCGATGTAGGCTCTCAGAGCAATCCCAACTCGCAAGTTCAATTGGCCGCCCAGGTAGGCAATCCCCACAGGATCTATAACAAGGCCATTTCGGGAGAACCCCCGGCCAACGCCCTGTGGGCTGCCACTGCAGCTATGGTGGCCTATACGCTTATTACGGCCTTCCAGATGCCCGCACTGTTTGCCCTGGTGGCAGGCGCATCCGTTGCCGCTCTGTTCAACGGTGTCTTTTCAATGAGCTCTTATTTTGGCAGGAACTCCAGCCAGAAGAGGTTCAACCAGTGGGTCTATCTGGATATCGTCAGGTACACAACACCATCGATTATGGCACATGCCTGGATAACATCATTTTGTATTGCTACTATATCTTTCATCATGGTTTACATGCTGCCAACGCCACATCCCTTCCCGATGCCTATCATCGCTTTGATCTGGGGATTGGCAGTGGGTGCTATCGGCTCTTCCGTGGGTGATATTCACTATGGCGGCGAGCGTGAGTTCCAGAACAGGCAGTTCGGCTGCGGTCTGAATACCATGCTCTCCGGCCAGATCGTCCGGAAGGCTGAAGCAGGCTTGAGGAACTCCATCGATAACGCCTGGTTCTGTACGAAGTTCGGCGGACCGGCTACGGGAATGGGCTTCGGCCTGACCGTCTTCCTGGACAACTGGAGAACAACTGTATTCGATCCAGTAACTCAGGCATCTTTTGCCATTGCCATGGGAATATTCTTTATCATTGTGATGGTCGCCTATAACTTCTATATCGAAAAATCCGTCCGCGGAAAGTACGGTCCGTATCCGGAATACAAGGGGGACATTGCAGCATGAACTTTGATATTAACACCATCGTCTACATCCTGGAGATCCTCGTCGGCGGTCTTCTGGTAGGCATTGGCGTTCACTTCGTCCCGGTGGGTGGAGCACCAGCCGCTATGGCTCAGGCAGCAGGCATCGGCACGGGCACAGTGCAGCTCGCTGCAGGATCTGGTTTGACAGGGCTATTAGCAGCAGGCCTTATGATGTCCGTCACGGACAACCTCTGGCTAATTATGGCATCGGGTGCCGTGGGCGCAGGAATCATGATGGGCTCTACAATGCTCACAGGGTCTTGGATCTACGCTTACGCCGTGGGTGCGCCCTTCGCTTCTGCCAAGGTTAACTACGATCCCATAACCGGATTTTCCCAGCCGCCTTATGTGGCTCCGGGAACAGTTGGTCAGGGCATTCCCACCATCTGCTTCGTCAGCGGCCTCATTGGCGGCATGATGGGCGGCCTTGGCGGTGCCATGATCTATTATCCACTGTATCTGATCAACGGCAACGCCGCTTTGAGCGCCATGTTCGCCATCGGTATCTTCCTGGTGAACGCAGTTATCGCATCCTGGAACATCCAGGGAACCATCGAGGGCTTCCATGATCCCAAGTTCAAAAAGTGGCCCTTCGCATTCAAGGCCTGTGCTATTGCCAGCATTTTGCTAGCTCTGGCATCAGTGTTGATCACGGGAGGTGCCTGAAATGTCTCTTGGAGGTGCAGCAGGCGGAGCGCCGTCTGCGTTAGATCCCAAGAAGCTGAGAATATACGGCTTGGTCGGGTCCATAGTTGGAATATACCTAGGCGCCATCCTCAATAGCGCTCTGAACACCAATGTATTCTCCTTTATTGGAGCCATAGCCGCAATCTTCGCCGTGGTAATGGGTGCCAACGCCGTGAGAAGGGTTTGCGCTTACGGTATCGGAACTGGCGTTCCGTCCATCGGCATGCTGGCCCTCGGTATGGGCGTCATCGCAGTTATGTTCGGGCTCTCTGTCGCGGAATCTTTGGGCCTTGGAATGCTCGGTCCGATCATAACACTGATCTACGCTGGAGTATTCGGATACATCATCGGCGTCATTGCCAATAAGGTAATCAAGTTCAACATCCCCGTCATGGAAGAAGGCAACGCGGACCTTTCCATGGCAGGCGCACTGGCCCTGCTGGGCTGGAGCTTTGCCATATCCGGCACGTTGGGCTATGCCGACATCTTGAAAGACGTTCTTATGACCGGCTACATCGCCATTATCTTCATCGCCGGCGGTCTGGCCATCCTGCATCCATTCAATGCCAACCTTGGGCCAGATGAGAAGCAGGATAGAACCCTGGTTAATGCAGTCATGTGCAGCGGAATTGCAATGATCACTACGGGAATTGCTGCCTTGATGACGCAGGGACTGGCTGCAGGATTATTGCAGCTTGTCATCGGCTTTGCCATATGGTTCTACTTCTTCAAGATGTACTACAAGCTGGTCAAGAGAGATGCATCTGCAGTGGTCGGAACAGGACTTCTGCCGCCAACGGTGCAGTGAGGAGGTCTAGAAATGGGATTTGTTAGAGTTTCACCAGAACTGGGCCTGATCTTCGACCCCATGAAAGGAGTGGTTTCGGAGCAGAGGGCGGATGTGGTTCTGTACACTTTCGACCCGGTTTATGATAGAATAGATAAACTGGACAAAACAGCTGATGACCTGGTCAACCAGCTTGTGCCGGACAACGAGCTTCTCTCGTCGTACGCCCACCGAGGCAAAGCCTCGTACATCGCCGGCCTGTACACCAACATATGGATGGGATTCATCATCGGACTGGTGCTGTCCTTTGTGTTGCTGCTATCTATGGCCTTTACTAATCCGGAGACGCTCGAGATTGTAAAGAAGGCACTGGGCGGAGGTGCTTAGAAATGGTACTTAAAAAGAAACCATCTGAGCCTTGGCCGACGATTACCGGCGAGTACGAGGTCGGAAATCCCGAGAGCCCCGTTGCAGTATGCACCTGCGGCTCACACCTTCATGGCGCCGATCTGATCAAGGCCGGTGCAGCTCTTGCCGGACCGTGCAAGACCGAGAACATCGGCATAGAGAAGATGGTAGCCAACGTCATCTCCAATCCAAACATCAGATACGTTGTGGTTACGGGAATGGAGGTCAAGGGACACATCACCGGACAGGCCGTCGAGGCTTTTGCCCAGAGCGGAATCGACAAGGAAGGAAGGATCATTGGAGCCAAGGGAGCCATTCCCTTCATCCAGAACCTGACGCCCGAGTCAATTGAGCGCTTTAAGAGCCAGGTGCAGACGGTCATGATGATGAACACCGAGGACATGGGAGCCATCACCGGAAAGATCAAGGAGCTCGTCTCCAAGGATCCCGGCGCTCTCGATGTCGATCCCATGACCATCGAGATCAAAGAGGGCGGCGAAGAGGAGAGCGGAGCCGGAATCCGGCCCATGGCCGCAGAAGTGGTTGAGGTAAGGTCGAGGATGCGCGGCATAGAATCCACCGTCATCAACTCCGGCCTTCTCAACAAGCTGCAGGCCGGCATTTATGTCGGCAAGATTGAGGGCATTGCTCTTGGCATGACCGTTGTACTCGTCCTCTTTGGAATAATTCTGAGGGTGGCAGGAGGGAAGTAAAATGGCTGAAGAGATTGCATACGGCCAGGGAATTGCAACCGTGGTGGAGCCCAACATGCCCATGATTGACGCAATAGTTGAGAGCGTCAGGTACAGGGGCCAGCTCCTGGCCAGAGAGACCAAGCTTAGCTCCGGCGTCTTGGCTACGGTGTCCGTAGGATTTGCCATTGGCTTTGTTCTTGCCGTTGTGATGATGCTTGGACCTTTCGCTTTCATGGGGGGGCTGTAAACTATGGCAGAAGACACTAAGCCGGTAATACCCGTTGCCGTGGTCGACCCTGATCAACTCCGAGAGATAATGGCGAAGCTGGAGAAGATTGAGGAGAAGGTAGAGTTCTACTCCTCCGAGAAATATATGAGAGCCGGCAAGTCCATCGGCAGAGACCTGGGCGCAGCCTATGGTGTCTGCGCTGGGTTGATCTTGATTTTAGCATACATACTATTCGTATACGCAGGCAATTGGAAAGCGGTGATTTGAATGTTCAGATTTGATAGGAAGCAGGAAGTCTTCGATTTCGGTAACTTCAAGATAGGGGGCCAGCCGGGCGAGTACGCCACATGCTGCATCGGCACCATGTTCTACGCCAGGCACAAGATCGTCTCCGATCCGGAGCATGGAGTCTTTGATGCGGCAGCCGCGGAGAGGCTCTGGAATGCACAGGTTGAGATGAGCGATATCACTGGCAACTCATGTATGAACCAGATCGTTGCAGAGAGTGATGAGGCCATGAAGAAGGAGATCGACTGGTTCGTGGGCGTATCCGATTACCCGTTCCTCATCGATTCCTCTGCACCGTCGGTGCGCGCCTTCGGCGTCAAGTACGCCTCTGAGATCGGCGTAGCTGATAGGGCTGTGCATAACTCCATCAACGCCTCCATCACCGACGAAGAGCTGAAGGCGGTTAAAGAGAGCGACCTCGATTCCGCCATAGTGCTCGCCTTCAACGCCATGGAGAAGGGAACCAAGGGCAAGATGGATATCCTGACCAAAGCAGCAGGAGGCGCCAAGAAGGGCATGCTGGAGTACGCCAAAGAGTGCGGCATCACCAGGCCCCTCATCGACACCGCGGCTATGCCGCTGGGAGCCGGCTCCGGCGCAACCTATCGCGCCGTCATTGCCGTCAAGGCCTTGCTCGGCCTGCCGGTTGGTGCTGGATTCCATAACGGTGCCTCTGCCTGGGACTGGATGAAGAAGTGGAAGAAACAGCACAAGGAGGCTTTCTCACCTGTTGATATCGGCTCCAACCTGGTGGCTGGAATCGTAGGCGCTGACTACTACCTCTACGGTCCCATTGAGAACGCCCCCATGATCTTCCCCGCTGCCGCCATGGTAGATATCATGAAGGCAGAGTCTGCGGAAGAGTTGGGACTGGAAGTTTTAGCCGAAAAACATCCCAGGAAGACGACGCTTTAACTGCGTCTTCCCATTTTTTTGGGGGATATTTCTCTGCCCCGCGTTATCGTGAAGTCTGTTTTTAATGAGATCAAATTTCAGTGCCAACGGTGCGGCTCTTGCTGCCATCACAAGAGGCCAATGGAGTTTGATGATCTCATTCCCATGGAGCAACTTCAAGAGTTTTGTGAGAAGTCTAATCTGATCTACCTCACAGGAAAAGATATAACCGCCATAGCTAAAAAGACGTGCAAAAAACCTGCGGAGTTTGTTGATACACTTTATGATTATGATGGATGCTTTGTCAAGGTAAGAGAAGATGGAAAAAAGGTTATCCTCGATCTGCCGGTGATGAAAAGCAAAGCGGATACCACTTGCATCTTTTATGAAAACGGCTGCACCATATATCCCGTGCGGCCCAAAGCCTGCCGGCTCTTTCCATTTCGGGTAGAAGAGGAGACTGCACCGAATGGAGATACTCTGCTCAATATAAGCTACAATTCCACATGCACAGGAATTGGAAAAGGCGAGAGCGCAGATCGCAACAAGCTTGAGAAGATAGTGGGGGAGTTGTTTATGCAAAGAACAATGGACATAAATCCACAGGTGCAAAGGCTGGTGGCTTCGGGCGCAATCTCTGCAAATGCAAGGGTCTACAGGACTCTGCCTGGGAGAAGAGCAAAAGAATAGCCCGATTTTTTAAAAATAAAAATTTTTAGGCTACGTGGGAAGCAAGGCACCTTGGATTTAAGAGATCGTGCCGTTAGCCGGATTCGGATCGCCCGCAATCGCGAGTTGAATCTATGCCAGATGTCCAGTCAAGGCTGCAATCACGAATATTATCGCAGATACGATGACTACGTAGAAACCGGCATCCTCTGATGAGATCGCACCAGGAACCGTGATATTGCGTCCCACATTGGGCGCTCCATGTTGTGTGAAATCAGACATATCCATTTCCTGTACTGCCGTAATCCTATCTGTTATCGAAAGAACATCAGTACAAACAGCAACAAAGTCATTCGTTTATTTAAAGCTTTTTAAGAATTACCCAATTTTCGTAAATATAATTTGATTTTTGATTACGTAAATTGTCAATTATCCCTCTATTGACAAATATCAGTTTTATTGATTTGCCTTTTTTGCTTAATAGCCAATTTGGCTTTTTCCCTTTTTAACATAACACACATTGGTCTTCCGCCACGGAACGAATAATAAATTTATGAATTTTATATTTACAAATTAAGGCTGAAGCCAAATCTAGTGAATCTCCATTTCGGCGGCAACAGTCTCAGGATACGATTGTCCCTGCAAATCCCAAGCATGCAATTTTGGCAGCGGAAATGCGATTCCACCCTTAACCAAGGACGCATGACATAACACTGCTCGCTTTGAAAATAGATCGATGGCATGAAATCATGGCAGCAAAAAGCTTATCATGATCGAGCATCAAAATAAATTACGCTAATTGCTTAATTCCGAGGAGGTGAAAAGAGATGGATATCATGTCTCAGATTTATGCGGTAGTGATATTTGGTGTACTTGTGGTTGCTCTTCCATTGGTACTGAACAAATGGTCGGATGGCAGAGCCGGTGTAAGGTAGGCTCTCATCAGTCGCGCTAACACTTTGGCTTTGCAGCTGGGAATGCGGTTTTCAGCTGCTCCTCGGACACCCCCAGGTTGGTCCGAGATGTTTTTTATCTCATCCTGCATTTCTTATCGTAATGCGGGCATTTGGTATTGGTGCAGACATTCTCTTTGGCAGCCTCGGTCAGCGTCATGAGCATCAGGTCAAGGCGATCGATTATCTCAGCGGCAGCCGATGACGACTCTGCCTCCCCGAGAGCCTCGGCCACGCGCTGCTTGAGATTCATGGCCCGCATCCGCTCTCCATGCAGGCTTGATGCCTCTCGCTCAAGCTGCTCTACAAGCTCATTCCAGCTCAAGGCAAAAATCCCTCCATCGCACTCACCATCAATCTCACTTGCCGTATCGTTTGCCTTACGGCTCGCCTATATCGACCTCAAGGCCCAGGATATTCTTGCAGCCCTCGAAGACATCCCTGGCAACGGCGGCGCATCCACTGGCAGCAGCGCATTTTCCCAGCGTGTGCACATCCATTGCCAGCAGCCCGGACACTCGCGCCGCCAGCAATTGCGCCGGGCTGCCTGCCAGAAATATGACGGGATTTGATTCGCCAAGGTCGCGTGAGAGGACGAGCATGGCACTGATCTCCATAGCTGCAAACAGTGCCAGAGATTCAATTGCCTGGCTTCTCTCCTCGATCGAGCACTCATCCAGGGCTGTGCGCCCCATTTTATTGAGAATCCCGCCGCAGGTGAATGCCTGATTGGCAGTCATCCGGCCTGCATCCACCGCCCGGATGGCTTCCACATCAAGCGGCCCCTGCATCAGGCCCGGAGCAAAGATGGGCGCATCGATGGCTCCGACGATCTTGCCTTGCAGAACGCAAAAGGTGACTGTATTCGAGCTGGCATCGCAGACGATGAAGCTCGGAAAACCATTTTTGTAAATACCGTATGCCAGCCCGACCTTCTCCGGGCTCATGCCGTGGCTGAAGACCTTAAGCCGGGGATCGATATCGCTCTGCCTGTGGATGCCGGGAAGAAGGATGGCCGGCCAGCCGGAACCTGCAATCGCCTCAAACACCCGCGTGCCGCCGCCCTGGTGTGCCCCCGCACCGTCCAATTGAATCAAACCGCGATTGGGGGCGTCCTCTAAAAGCACAATCTTGTTAATGCCGTCGCCCATAGAGTAGGTCAGAGCCACCATTTCCACGCAGGATACATCCAGGTTCTTGCTGACTTCCGCGATGATCTCGCCCGGCATAAGGCGGCTTGCAGCGCCCCGCGAGATCTCCCAGCACCGCCCGTCGTCGGCGGCAAATCTGATGGCTGTGGTTCCGTGGTCCACTCCTATGAACATGAGATCAGCTCGAACAAGCCTTTCGCCGTCTCAAGAATATCCTTTTTGCCCTCGTAAGTCTGTCGGATAATTCCCTTCCACAATGGAATTATGGTATTCGCGTCTTTGTCGCATAAAACAGGAGTTTTAAAAAAAATGAGGAAAACAATGCGACAGATGATGGCTTGGCGACCATGCTTTGACCACGACGCTATGAAATATGCTGCGGCGCAATTTTTATAATCACAACCGTCCCAGTGCCTTGTTCGCTTTCAATCTCAATTTGCCCCCCCTGGGCTTCCAACAGTCTCTTGCAGACTGCAAGCCCCATGCCCATGCCTTTGGCTTTGGCGGTCACGAGCGGCTGGAAGAGCTTAGGCATGATATTCGGCGAAATGCCGACTCCCGTATCGCTGATGGTCAGGGCGATTTTGTCCTGTCCGGCTCTGGCATTTATGATCAGTTTGCCTCCATCAGGCATGGCCTGCAAGGCATTATTGAAGATGTTGGTGAGAACCCGGTCCATCAAGATGGGATCAACCGTCCAGGTCAATCGCTCATCGATGTATGATTGCACGTCAACGTTTTGCGGTATCCTTACACCGGAAAGAACATCTGATATGAAGTCGCAAATAAACAGCTCCCGACGTTCCGGGCTCAAGGGACGCGCATAGTCTTGCAGATCTGAGACGATCTTATTCATATATTCGGATTGTTTCTCGATGATGGCGAGGTCATTCATGAGGCCGAGGGCGTTCAAATTCATCCATTCCGCCAGGTTCAGGCTTTCCAGCTTCGCTTTGGCAAGATAAACCGTGGTAACGACGGCTTGAAGGGGATTACGCAGGTCATGGCCGATCATCACGGCGGTCTCCCCCACAGCCGCCAACCTCTCCCTGTCTTTGAGCTGCTGCGTCCGATCTTGCACCAGTTCTTCCAACTGCTCGGAATAGTGCTTGAGCTTTTTCTCAGCCTTCTTGCGCTCGGTGATGTCCGTCAGGGAGGCAACGCTTCTCTTTGTCCCTTTGATGAGGTCGACATAGAGCAGAACATCCCTGACGCGGCCAAACTTATCTCGGACCCGGATTTCATAGGACCTAAGGGCTTTTTCCGGGCTGATTCTCCGAAGTTTATGCTGAAAATACGCCCTTTCCAGATCGAGATCGGAGATCAGTTCTTTCCAGCTCATCTTGCCCACGACCTCATCCTTTTTGTAGCCGAAGAGGTCCGCAAATTCCTGATTGGCAAGCGAGATGGAGGTGTCTTCTTCAATGATTATCATGGCCGTGCCCGTATTTTCGAAGATGGCGCGGTACAGGTTCTCGGACTCCCAAATGACCTGCCGATCATTCGCTCGTTCTGCTTGGGCGCATAGTGATCTGATGCCGAAAGCCAGATTGCCGGCCAAATCCACAAGCATCTCTACCTCGGTATCATCAAACGCATCCTCTTCGGTCGAATAAATGTTCAATGACCCTAAAGTTCGGCCCTCCGTGATGAGCGGAATGGCAATGGCCGAACAGAAGCCCCGACTGGCGGCATGAATCCTCCAGGGACGGAAAGATGGGGCAGCCAGGATGTTTCGGCAGATGGACGGCTTGCCGGAGCGAATGGCACAGCCGGACGGGCCGCGACCGGTCTCGCTCTCGTCCCAGGTAATCTTTACGGAGTCGAGATAACCATCATCTTTTCCCCAGCAGGCCGCCGGCCTTACGGTCTTCTCGGCATCTTGTTCGGCGTAGCCCACCCAGGCCATTTGGTATTCGCCGGTCTCTACAATTATCCGGCAAATATCCAAGAGAAGCTCTGCTTCGTTTGCAGCGTGAATAAGCGCTTCATTGCACCTGCTGAGAGCAACCAGGCTTCGGTTGACCTTTCGCAGCCGCTCTTCAGCATGCTTTCTCTCTGTCATGTTATGGGCGATGCAGATGATCCTGTGAATGCGTCCCCATGCATCTCTTACGGGGACCTGCACTGTAAAAAAGCTGCGAATACCGCCAGGCACGGAGAACTCTTCTTCGAATGTGAGAGTCGTTCCTGTCTCAAGGCTGCAGCGAAGGTTGGCGATTACAACTCTTGCGGCGCTCGCGGGAATGACATCCTCGATATATTTGCCTGCCGCATTATTCAAGGCAATAGCGAATTCTCTCTCTACCGCCTTGTTGAAACTGGAATACTTGAAACGGCCTTCTGCCGTAACATCAATTAGAATGATGCAATCAGTGGCATTGTCGAACACTTCTTGATAGCGCTTCTCACTCTCATGCAATGCTTTGCGACTCTGCTCACGCTCAGTTATATCGCGAATGATGCTCAAGAGCATTCGTTTGCCGTCGATTGTGGTTCCGCGCGAGCTGACTTCCACAGGAAATGGGCTACCGTCTTTGCGCTTGTGGAGCGTCTCAAATAGAATGCCGCTTTCATCGGCTTTCATCATCTGCTCTGCCATCGCATCAAGGGTGCAGGGAGAGCGCAACTGTGAAATATTCATGCCAGCGAGTTCCTGGCGCGAATAGCCGTAGGCCGCAACTGCCGCTTCGTTGGCCTCAATTATGCCGCCGTCTCTGTGCATCAGCAAAATGATATCGCGCGCTTGGCTGGAAATAAGCTGAAAGAGACTTGATCGGCTGTCGTCTCGCAAATGCTCGGCATTATCTTTCATATCTTACCGTCAGAGTTCGATCATTCTCAAAAGCCGTGATCTTCTGTAAATTTGCTTGATTGGATACCAATGTAAAATTGTTCAAAATATTAAGATGTTTTGCAGGAGTTCTTCATTTCGTCTTTGTCCAGGCCCTCAGCACCTCGGCTACCGACCAGGCCTGAGAGACGCACCCGCCCGGTCGCCGGGGCTCGTCGCCGTCGAATACCTCGGCGATGGTTCCAAGCCCTCCAGTATTTGGCTCCAGAAGGGGTCGCAAGGCCGCCCTTGCCTGAATGCGACTCTCCTGGGAGAAGCTGTTCACGGAAAGCAGAGTGTCCACGTAGGGCCCCATCAACCAGGGCCAGACAGTGCCCTGATGGTACGCGCCGTCTCGCCGCCCCGGCCCGCCCTCGTATCGTCCCACGTAGCGCGGATCGCGGGGGGAAAGGGTGCGAAGGCCGAAGGGCGTGAGAAGATCGTGAGTGACGGTTTCAAGGATGCTCCGCCTCATCGAGATGGGCAGCAGATCCGGGACTGCTGCGGCTATGATCTGGTTGGGCCGAATGGACGGATCAGCGGGATCGATCACGTCGAAGAGGCATTTCTCGTCGCCGTTCCAGAAGCGCGGATAACTCCTCTTGACCCTCTCGGCTAATGACGGGTCCCAGGGCTCGCCCAAAGCTTCGGCCAGATGCTGCATATTTCTCAAGGCGCAATACCAGAGGGCATTGATCTCGCAGCACTTCCCCTCCCGCGAGACTACAGGCCGCCCGTCCACTCGCGCGTCCATCCATGTCAGTGCAGGCCCGGAGCTGATGAGCCCATCCTCATCCATGCCGAAGTCCTTTTCCCGGCGGGAATAGCGCGCCACCACCTGCAGAAGGCTCGGCCAGAATCCCGCCAGTGCATCCAGATCCCGAGATGTGTCGAAGTAGCTGAAAACAGCCCGGACGAACCATAAAGATGCGTCCACCGTATTGTAAGAATTGGCTCCGAGGTCGTTCGGGAGCACGCCGCCGTTCATGGCTGCGGCAAAGGACTCCAAGACGGCTTTTGCCTCGGCAAAGCGCCCTGTGGCCAGCAGCAGTCCGGGAATCGAGATCATGGTGTCCCGACCCCAGTCGTCGAACCAGTGGTATCCGGCGATGATGCTCGATCCCTCGCCCCTCTTGACCACAAACGAGTCTGCGGCAGCCGCAAGACAGGGGTGGGGCGAATGCAGAGCACCCAGACGCTCATTTGCTTTTTTCAGCTCTACTGAGGCATTCGGCATGGATTTTCGGTCGATCGACGCAGCAATGCCAAAGGAGACGTCTCCAGAGATATCCAAATGGAAGAACCCCGGTGTGAAGAGGTTTTCCGTCCAGGCCAGGCCCCGTCGGCGCTCCTCCTCGTACTCGAAGTTGTAATAAATGGTCTCTTGCGGGACAAAATTGGCCGCATCGGACAGCAGAGCGAGATCGCCCGCCTTTCGGCTGGAATGAAGCAGCGTCCCTTTTTCACGCGGCTCCTGATCGATCTTGGGCAGGCCGGAGGCGGAATGGAAGCTGCGGCTGTGCAGCAGCGGCACGATGCGCATCGATCCTTGGCCGCCGCGGATGGAGTAGCAAATGACAGTGGTGTTCTCGCCATGAATCATGAATACCGTCTTTTCGATTCGGCAGTCGCCCACGCCGTAAACGAAACGGGGGAACGGATCGAGCCAAAACTGCAAAAGATGCCGGAAGCCCTGCGGGTGGATCGTGCCCGGATATTGATGGTTGGCCAGCGAGACGCCGCCCACCTCCTCATCCAGCGACGAGAGCCACAGCCAGCGGTCCACGGGCGGCTGCAGGGCGGCCACGAGAAGGCCGTGGTAGGACCGGGTGTTGCTGCCGACGGCTGTGGCGGAAGCATATCCTCCGATCCCGTTGGCCACCAGCCACTCCCGGCTCGCTCCTTCTATGTAGCTTTGCGGGGAGAGAATTTGTGGCCGGATGGATTCATCCGTCATTTGCGGTCCCCTTTTAAGGCCGCATCAACCGCCGCCAGCAATTCCGTCCGCAGCCGCTCGCCCCGGCTATCCTGCAGCTCGCTTAGCCTTTTTGCCAGCGACTCGTCGCCAAGGCTCGTCTCTGCCCAGGAAGCCATGTCGCCATTTTGGCTGTGGTATTCCAGAGAGTCAATATCAGCGCCCTCAATTGCGCTCTTCAGCCCCGCCAAACTCCAGGCGACGCGGCCCGTAAACCGATCTTTGCCGACGGCAAACCGGAAGGGCGAGTCGGCCAGGCGAATTTGCTTTTTGAGCCTGAAGTGAAGGTCACACAGCACGCTGAAGTAGGTCACGGCGGCGTCGTAAGGGATGCCGTAGGGACTGAAGTAGCTGTGCACCTCGCCCGGTCCTCCGCCGTGGGTGAAAATGTAGTAAAGATGGTCGGAGAGCCCAAAAGTTCGCCAGATCTTGAGCAGGTCGCCGTCCCCGCTCTCTTTGACCGGGGCTTCCAGCCTCTTCTGGTAGAGGAAGCAGGCATGTTGCAGACCGTTGCCAAGCCAGCAGCTCGTGTTCCTCTCCAGATCCGCCCAGGAGACATAATCCACCACGGACAATTCCTCTTTCGGGGCGATCTTCCCGGCGATCTCGCCCGGTGTAGCGAATCTCAGATTCTCGTAGCGCAGCATCTCTCCGGGCAGTCGGCGCAAAAATTCGAAGATGCCCGTATCCGCCCACTGGTGCTCGCCGAAGGTCTCGTAGTCGCAGAAGATGTTGATGCACTGGCCCGGAGTGCATGCCAGCCAGGCTGCATATTTGTCCGCAGTCAGGGGATACTCGGGCCAGGAGCGGGCGGAGAAGCGAAAGCCGATGTCGTCTGTTAGCTGGTAATTTCTCAGGAGAAGAGCGAGCCCGGTTCCTTTGGGCCTGTAAACGAAATTGGGATCGGCCACCACGCCTTCGGTGAAGATGGCCCTGTAGCCCATGCCTTCCACCATTCGAGCAATCTCATCGTTGTAGATCAGTTCCGTATTTTCGAAGGTGGCGGGCCGAGCGCCAAAGGCATCCCAGACGGCCTCCCGGTGCATCTTCACCTGCTCGTAGAACTCCTGTTTATCCTCGTAAAGGCTGGACAGGGAGTGGTAATAGGTCTGCTCCAAAACCTCAACGTGGCCCGTATCCACCAGCCCGACAAACGAGTCCAGCACTTCGGGGCGGTAGCGGCGGCATTGATCCAGGAAGACGCCGGAGAAGCTGTAAGCGACCTTGAAAGGCCGGTCGGAATTCTCGTGCTCCCGAATGCACTCCAGGATCACATCATTGGCAGGGAGATAGCATTTGTCGGAGACGCGCTCGAAGATCCTTCTGTTCTCAGCATCATCGAAATAGAAATCCCAGAGATCCGGCACCACCTCTTTGAGCGGAGAGTTTCCCCAAAAAAAATCTTTGTTTAGCCTGAGGGGCTGGTGAACCTCGAAGCAGAAGGATATTTCGGTCATTGTATCTATCTTCGGCTGCAAAATATTTACATCCTTCGCGCTGGCCGGTACAGACGCATCGACAGCGTTGCGAAAAACTCATAGCTAATAGCCCGATGGCAAGACAAAGGTCAAAAAATATGCATAAAATATTATATAATTCAGACCCAATCCAGGCAGGTTTAAGCCTAAGCCGGTTCGAGACAGAAGACCAGCGCATCCGGTCCCCTATTCTTGCCGCATATGACCGTGTATCCAGTCAGTCCCGAATCATCCGATTCGTCAATAGAGAGCCCTCCCTGCGGGTCATAAACCAGCACATATCTCATATTCGCTTTCATCTCCAGCGAATTCCAATACTGCCAATCCCGGTCGTTCTGCGCCCCGTGTGCCCACCGGATATTGTAAACCCCCGGTGCCATCATATTCTCGCAGTACTCATGTTGCTCTATCGGATTTGGCTCAAACGGGCCGTATTAGCTGAGACAAATGCCGGGTGCCGCATCGACCGGTTGGATCGCGGCCACGGCCAAAAATGCCAGCAGAGCTGCCAGGATCAATCCGTTGTTGGCTATTGGTATGGTAATCCCTCGCACTATTATTGATTACTATTATATGTTAAACTTTGCGATTTACCCCAGAATACGGACTTTCGGGCGGCGGAAAAACCAATGCGCTCCTGTCCATCACGCCAGTGCGCTTCACCGAAAGGACTATTTACTTTTGTAAAGAAATTGTACTGGATTAGTGCTTATGAATTGATGCAATTATGCAAAGGGAGAGGAGCATCAGTGGATATCAAACAGGCCAGTAAGTTTCCCAGGGCCAAGTCGGGCGTACCTGGATTTGATGAATTGGTAGATGGCGGTTTTCACAAGGGGACCGTGAACACCATAACCGGCTCTTCCGGCACGGGCAAGACCGTGTTCGCCAGCCAGTTCATTCATTTCGGCTGCGGGACGGGAGAGAAGGGAATGATCATAACACCCTCGGAGAGCGCGGAATACCTGAAGAGAGAGATGATGTCCTCCTTTGGCTGGGACTACTCAGACCTGGAAAAGAAAGGAATGCTGAGCATCGTGGATGTCACCGACCCCGTGCTCCGGCTGCAAAAGAGCATCGATGTCGACCCCGTGGACTTCCTGACCAACTTTAGAAAGATGGTGGAGAGGAAGCTGGAAGAAGTAAAGCCCACCAGGCTCTTCATCGACGATCTGACGGCGTTCTTCATGGCCGTGGAAGCCCCATTCAAGGTCAGATCGCTGACGGACGACCTCTTCGGAACTCTTCGTGCCAGCGGCGTTACCACGGTCGTGACCATTGGAACCGCCTTCGGCACAAATCAGTTCCTCGAATACGGTGCAGACTCGGCCACCATGCTCACCCGGGAGCGTATCGGAAACACGCTCATCCGATCGATCTATGTCATGAAGATGCGCGGCTCAAAGATCGCCAACAGCATTAGGGTTCTGGACATATCGGATGACGGCATGTCCGTGTCTTCCCTGTCGCCTTATCCCTGAGGTTGCAATGATCGAGAGATGGATTCTTCTGGCGGGCGAGGAGGGCGGCCCGGCCTCGAATAAGATGGGCGGAATCTGGAACGTAATTGATGCCGAAGCCCTGACCCTGGCCAAACTGGTCGCGGCAGGGACAATTGAAAGCGGCCTCAAGATCCTGGTGCTGGGACCCAATTACCCGTCTGCAGGAATGGACTGGAACGGCGGAAGAAATCGCATCACAGACCTTTCCGGATTTGAAAAATTGAACATGGGCTCAACCCTCGACCAGGTTCTTTCCGACCTCAAGACATCGGGAATTGAGGTTGCCACCGGGCAGAGAACGGTAGACGGCGTTGCCATCGGCTACGTCCTGTTCAATACCAATTACTATCAGTCCCATGTGGTTCGCTGGAAGGGCCAGGAGATGACCCTCAACAATGCCGTCAAGACGGAGGCGTTCTCACTGCTGGGCCTGGACTCGATGAACTATGAGAGAGCGCACTACGGCTGGGAGTACAATCACTATCTGAACCTCTCCTTTGCAGTCTCGGATCTGGCCATGAGGCTCTCCCGGGCTCAGGAGACGCTTGCCCAGAAGTATGAGGACAAGGCCGTCTCGGAGTTCGCCAAATCGGTGATGCCCAAAGTTCGGGTCTCACTGCACTGCCACGAGTTCGGCGTCTTTTATGCCGTGGCGAGGCTCAAAAAACTGGGCGTTCCCGTTCGAACGGTGTGCACCCTGCACGCCACGGTTCCCGGCAGAACATCCGGGTACAAGGCGCTGCAAAAGATCGTAAAGAACGACTCCGGCATGGACCCCGGAACGCCCTTGGGCTTTGCCGCCCTGGAGGCGCTGGCCCGCTATGCCGACGCAGTCACTTTTGTCGGGGACTCGACCATGAAGGAGGCCATGCTCTTTCACCGCATGAAGGGCATCGTGGTCAGGAACGGCATCGATCTGGATGTGGAGGACATCGACTGGGACAAAAAAGACCGATGCCGGGAGCGGATTCAGAAGTTTCTCGCCGACAACCTCTACAAGTTCTGCGACGGCCAGTGCGTGAATGCGGAGAGCATCATTCCCATCTTCACCATCTCACGCATCGAGATCGAGAACAAAGGCTATCCACAGCTCCTCGATGCCCTGATGCTGCAGGATCATCTGCTCAAGCACCGTCTGACCGGCCAGCGCCACGGCGACGACACACGCGTGGTCTGCTTCCTGATCACGGCACACGGGCCCAAAAATAAAGAGAAGCTGCCGGAGGGCTTCCCCATCAACCTGACTCCCGAAGTCCTGGTGGGCGAGGAGCTGCGGCTGGAGAATATGATCAAAGAGAGGGGGCTGGATGAAAAAGAGTTGATCTCCGGCAAGAGGCTGGTGGCGGCTCTGCTTTATCCTCAGTGGGTGGGACCGAATGACGGCGGACTGGGAATGAGAGCGGACGAGATCATGGCAGGGTGCGTGGCAGGCGTGTTTCCTTCGCAGTACGAGCCCTTCCTGCTCACGGCTCTTGAGGCCGGCAAAGAGGGAACGCCGAACATCGTCAGCCGGGCGGCGGGCTACAGCGACGCCCTGAAGAAGATCAAGCACCGCGTGCAGGGCCTGGGCGGCGTGGTGATCGTGGACAATCTTGAGTCGCAGCCCCAGGAGACAGTCCTGGACTATGCCCTGGCTATGGACTATTTCACCTGGACCTACCTGGATGACGAGGTCAAATACCGGCTGCTCTGCGAGGAGTCCTTTTCCCTGGCCAAACAGTTCAGTTGGAAGGAGCCGGTGCTGGAATACTACAATAATTTGGTCCTGTAAATTGGAATAATTCGGTTATGCGAATTGGGATAATTCGGTCATGCAAATTGGAATAATTCGGTTATGCGAATTGGGATAATTTGGTCCTGTAAATTGGGATAATTCGGCCATGAAAATTGGGATAGCTTGTTCCTGCAAATTGGGCCGTGTAAGCGGACCGCGACGCAAAGAATTGTGCCGTCCGCATTTTGAAAAACAAATCCTGTATTCAAATCCCGTGATGTACTGAAAAATTCGTTGAAACATGGGTGAAAAGATGAGGATCGCTTACTTCAGCACGGAATTTCCTCCGCTCGTCTACGGCGGACTGGGAGTCTATGTGGATAACATCGCACGCCAGCTTATCGATCTCGACCAGAAGATCGCTGTCTTCACCTGGGGAAACGGGAAGCTGCCAAGGCATGAGATAGCGAGCGGCGTGGAGGTCTTCCGGGAGACTCCGGTTCCCATGAGGGACGGCATGGAAATTTTCCTGTCGCAGCAGAGCCGATCCTGGGGCGAGGGCCTGAATTTCATGATGGACCTCTTCAGCTACAATCAGCTCTCTGCCTCAGACCTCTTGCTGGAAGGCCCCTTCGATCTGGCCGTGGCTCATGATTGGCTGGGACTTGTCGGCGGCATGGCTGTAAAGAAAGCGGGAGTGCCGCTCATCTTTCACGTGCACGGCCTGGAAGCCGGTCGGTCGGACTGCCCCAATGCGCAGCTTGTGGAGCTGGAAAAGATGGGCGCAGAGACTGCGAACCTGGTCATCACGGTCTCTGAAGCAATGAAGCGGGAGCTTGTCGATCTCGGCGGCGACCCGGAGAAGATTCGCGTCTGCTACCACGGCGTGGATGCTGCGTTCTTCGATCCGGACCGGGCCGATCCCAAGCGCCTGGCACAAATGCGCCGCAAGCTGGGATTTGCCGAAGACGACATCGTTGTGCTCTTCATGGGCCGCCTGGAGCCCGTCAAAGGCGTCTTGCAGCTCATCTCATCCTTGGCAAAGGTTCGAGCCGAGCACCCCCAGGTGAAGCTGCTGATCGTAGGCAAGGGCAGCCTGGAGAGCCTTGCCCGCAGCGAGGCGGAGCGGCAGGGCGGCATCAGTCTCGTCACGGATTTTCTGGGGCCGGAAGACAAGTTTTACACCTACGCTCTGGCGGATCTGTGCGTATTCCCCAGCCTGTACGAGCCCTTCGGCATCGTTGCCCTGGAGGCGGCGGCTATGGGCAAGGCTGCCGTGGTGGGAGCCGCCGGAACCAGCGGCCTGGCGGAGATCGTGCAAAATCCTGCGACGGAGCGGCCCACAGGAGTTCACGTCAACGCCCGCGATCCGGACGACATTGCCTGGGGAATCAATCTCGCTTTGCAGAATATGAGGCAACTGAAGAGCTGGGGAAGAAATGCCAGGCAGAGGGTTCTGGATAATTTCACCTGGCAGAATGCTGCAGAGCAGACACTGCAAATTTACAGGGAAGTTGCCGGATAGCGCGACAGGGAAGTTTGCTGATGCCCGAGATTAGAAAGCACTACTTTCTGGACGAGTACTGCATCATCGCCGCCGAGCGCAAGAAGAGGCCTTCCGACTTCCGGAAGGCAAAGGCAGAGCCGGGAGACAGCAAGAGCTGCCCTTTTTGTCCCGGCAACGAAGAGATGACCCCGCCGGGTGTTGCCGTTTATACCGACAGGGGCGTTCAGGCCGATGGAGTTGCGCGAATCCGTCCCTGGAAGATGAGAGTCATACCCAACCTTTTCGCGGCTATGGTTCCTTGCCCCGTACCGCCTATCGCCGAATGGATCGCATTGCCCGGGCACGGATACCACGAGGTGATCGTGGACTCGCCGCAGCACGGCGAGAATCCGGCAGACTTCAGCCAGGAGCACATGGAACTGCTGGTGAAAGCCTATCGGGATCGCTATGCTCAATACTGCGGCACGGAGGGCATCAGGTATGTCTCCATCTTCAAAAACTGGGGACGGGAGGCAGGCGCATCCCTTTCCCACTCTCATTCGCAGGTCGTGGCCGTGCCCATCATGCCGCCGCTCATTAAAAGAGAGCTGGATGCACTCACATCTGCATCGTTCTGTCAGTTCTGCAATATCGTGGAGCGAGAGCGAACATCCGATCGGCTCGCGGCAGAGAACGATGATTGGATTCTCATCGCGCCGTTTTATTCCCAGGCACCGTACGAGACGTGGATACTGCCGCATAGGCACATTAGCAATCTCTCGAATATGAATGAGGGGGAATGCCGCAGCCTGGCCGCCATCTTGAGACGGGCCCTGAAAAGCATGTACTCCCTCCTGAAAGATCCGCCTTACAACTTCATGATCTACCAGCTACCCTCGATGTACCACCTCAATATCCGAATTCACCCGACTTTATCAAAAATTGCGGGCTTTGAGCGCGGCACGGGCATGTTCATCAACTCAGTCCCTCCGGAGCAGGCCGCGGCAGAGTTGCGCCGGATCTGAGGAGTAGCGCCGAAAGGTTAATCAATTATCAACCCCAAAAGTATTGCAAAATGTTTACTTCCTGACCCATGACTTTTGCTTAAATGCTTGTCCTGGGCGGAAATAAGCTCCAAACTCATCCAATTAGTGGTAATAATAGCAGCGAACTGTCAATATCGACCGCAAGTACGACGGCCAAAACCGGTGAAGAGATGCGAATAGGAATGTTTTCCTGGGAGAGCCTATACTCGATAAAGGTAGGCGGCGTGGCACCACATGTCTCGGAGCTGTCCGAGGCATTGGCCAGAAGGGGACATGAGGTACATGTCTTTACGCGCAGAGGGGATTTTGAGTCCTACGACAAGATCAATGGAGTCCACTACCAGAGAGTTGATGTGGATTCATCCGGTGATATCGTCGCTCAGATGGACCGGATGTGCAATGCATTCGTCGATCGCTTCGCAGCGGTGCAAGAGCTCTTCGGCCAGTTTGATATCGTACACGGCCATGACTGGCACCCCGTGCCTGCCCTGCTGCAGATAAAGCAAAAACATAGCCAAGCCTTCTTTCTGACCATGCACAGCACCGAATGGGGCAGGAACGGCAATAACTTTGGATACGGCATCTCGGAAGAGATCACCCATCGCGAATGGCTGGGATGCTTTGAGGCGGTGCAGGTGATCGTGACCACCAGACGCATGCAAGATGAGCTGATGTGGATCTACACTCTGCCCGAGGACAAGATCCACATCATCCCGAACGGCATAATTCTGGGAAAGATCCGGCGAGGCCTGGATGCGGGACGGGTCAAGGAGAAGTATGGGATTCATCCCCTCTCGCCGCTGGTGCTCTTCTGCGGCAGGATGAGCATCCAGAAGGGGCCGGACCTGCTGGTTGAGGCCGTCCCCCGCATCCTCCTGCATCGGCCCGATGCCAGATTCGTCTTCATGGGAGAGGGCGGCATGAAGGGAGAATGCGCTCGCCGGGCGCAGGAGCTTGGCGTGACGGATGCCTGCCGTTTCCTGGGGTACACTTCTGCCTCGGACAAGGAAGAGTTGGTCAATGCCTGCGACCTCATGTGCGTTCCCAGCCGCAACGAGCCCTTCGGCGTGGTGGTCCTGGAAGCGTGGGACGCCTGCAAACCGGTGGTAGCAACGGAGGCGGTGAGCATCATCAAGAACTTCGAGGACGGACTGCTGGCCTATGTGCAGCCGGAGTCCATCGCCTGGTGTATCAACCGCTTGCTTGCCAATCCTGATGAGATGAAGAAGATTGCCGAGGCCGGGTGCAGCAGGATTGCCGCCGAATTCAGTTGGGAGCACATCGCCGAAAAGACGGAATATGTCTACGAGCAGACCCTGGAATCGAGCAGCTAGATGGCTTTTTCCTCACTTTTTCAGGACGCGATGGCACGAGCGCAAAGTTGTTGGTTTGCAGTTTTAACCGAAAGGTTCAAGAATGGTGAGCACAAGGGGCTCTTAGCGCCTCGATAGCTTAGCTCGGTATAGCGCGTCCTTGGTAAGGACGAGGTCGCGGGTTCGAATCCCGCCCGAGGCTTAAATTTTTATTGTTTTGAATCAGTTGATTATTGGTTTTTATGAGGGACGACGTAAAGAACTGGTGGGAACAGGCAAAGCACGACCTTTACGCCGCAAAATTCAACTTTGACGGCGGGCTTTACGATGTTTCTGCTTTTTACTGTCATCAATCGATTGAGAAAGGGTTGAAAGCCCTTTGCATCCTGAAAAATAAGGAATCACCGGGCAAGACTCATTCTCTGATTTTCCTGGGCAGGAGCTGCGAACTTCCAGAACGGTACTATCCTTTCCTGAAGCGACTTACGCCTGAGTTCGTCCTCTCCAGATATCCGGACATCAGCGGCGAGCTTCCTTTCCTGCTCTACGACAGGGAATGGGTTGAGAATTATTTAAAAAAAGCGGACGAGGTGCTCTCATGGATAGAATCTCAAATGAGCAAGTGAAAAAGAGCCTTCGTGATTTCAAGGCGCTCCTGCAAGAGCGCTTCCATATCACTCACATGATTCTATTCGGCAGCCGGGCCAGGGATGACTGGCTCTATTCCAGCGATATCGATCTTATTCTGGTTTCCGATGACTTTCGATCCTATGGTTTTTTGGACAGGATGCGTGAGATTGCTGAGATGTGGGATGGCGACCTCATGATTGAGGCCATCTGCTACACGCCGGAGGAGTTCGAGCGCAAGAGACGGGAGAAGGGAATCGTGAATACTGCGATGGGATACGGAATCGAGATATGACTCTGGATTTCGATCTTTCGCATGAACACCCTCATTTGATAATACTCAAAATAATATAAAAGTTTGCGCCATATTAATTAATCCCCAGCCAAAAGCCGAAAGCAGAGACCATTTTTCAGGTCTGTGCATTGTTAGCCCCAAAAAATGTTAGCCAAAAAAAATGGTGCCCCTCTTTGGGACACTCATTTCCTAGCGCCATTAGCTCATTTCTTAGATGAGCACAAGGGTCCGCTCATGTAGACATACCAGTAAAGCATCGCCACGAAGAGTGCTGCTCCCACGATGTTGCCGAGGGTGACGGGTATGAGGTTGGTGATGAAGAAGTTGGACCAGCCTGCAGAGCCGATCAGGTTGGCAGTCTTGATGTTGGCATCGGCCAGTGCCGTCGCCGTGGTCGGATTGTTGGCCACGAATATTCCCAGGGGAATGAAGAACATGTTGGCCACGCTGTGCTCAAAGCCGATGGTGACAAAGGCCATGATGGGAAACCAGATGGCCAGGATCTTTCCGGCGATGTCGTCCGCACTGATGGCAAGCCAGATGGCCAGGCACACCAGCCAGTTGCAGCCCACGCCCCGGAAGAATGCCGTGGCAAAGTCAAGGCCGCACTTGGTGTTGGCAACTGTTGCCGCCCATCCCGCCCAGGGCAGAGTGTCGAAGTAGCCGCATTTGTAGGCCAGGAAGAAGGCCACGAACATGGAGCCGATCAGATTGGCGATGTAAACCACGGTCCAGTTGATTACCAGGCCCTTGAAACCGGCCTCCTTGTTGAGAATGCTGATGGGCGCAAACATGCAGTTTCCGGTGAACAGCTCGGCACCGCCGATCACCACCAGCATGAGGCCCACGGGGAAGACGATTCCCGCCGCGAGCTTGACCAGTCCGCCGGGAAGGGCGATCTTCCATATTGCGCCACTCGGATCGGTCAGTGTGCCGTTGGACAGTCCACCGGCCACGATCTCGCTCAACAATGCTCCGAAGGCGATATACGCTCCGGCCAAGAAACCAAGAACAAGCAGCTTTTGCCAGGTAATGGTGCACTTAGTGCATCCCGATGCTATTGCAGCTTTTGCGATCTCTGCAGGAACTTTGAATGCCATAGCTTTCCTTCCCTCCATTGACTCCAAACTCAGAAATTTTGCCGGGGCCCGCGCAATGCGAGTCCCAAGGCTGTCCAGATAGACGGCAATTATAGGAGGTAGTACGCTTCCGGCATCATATATTTATACATATTTGATAATTATTATTATTGAAGAACGCATCGGACGGCATCATATTGATATGCGCAGCAAAGCCCCGGGAAAACTAGTATTTTAGCGCAGTATTTCAGATATGAATTTTAAACTTTTTAGAATACGGCAAATATGCAGATATGGGTTTCATTCCATCCCGTAAACGTTTAAATTATTCAATAAAATGTTCCAGTTTCAACATGATACATCCTGTTAATACCAATTAATTTTGCTCGAAATTTGCCGGCTGCAAAATTTTCAATTTGGCATATTTGCCGGAATTATGGATTTAATAAAAAACAATCAAGAATAAATATGAATGGATGACTTTCAAAACTATTCAAAATAATTTTAAATAAAATAAATTAGTATTAAATACTAGTAAGAGATGGCCACAAACTACACTATCAAATTAGGGATGAGGGACGAATAATATGGCGAAAGACATTCGGGAAAGATCAATAGATCCCGCCAGCCGGGAGATGCTCTCCATTGCCCAAAGGGCAGGCATCGAGACCGCGTGGGATCGCTTTGAGAAACAGCAGCCCCAATGCGGCTTCGGCGAGCTGGGGCTGTGCTGCCGCAACTGCAACATGGGACCCTGCAGAATCGATCCCTTCGGGGAGGGACCGGTTAAGGGAGTGTGCGGAGCGACGGCGGACATCATTGTGGCTCGAAACCTGCTGCGCTCCATTGCCGCCGGGGCCGCGGCCCACTCCGATCATGCCAGAGATGTGGCCATGACCTTCCAGCTATTGGTGGAAGGCAAGGCCCCGTCTTACGGCATTAAGGATCAGGCAAAGCTGGAACGGCTCATGAAAGAGTACGGCGTCGATACGCCTGCCGCTCTCGCTGAAGCGGTATTGGCGGAATTCGGCAAGCAAAAAGGCCCTATCCAATTCACCCGCCGCGCCCCGGCAAAGCGCCTGGAGCTGTGGCAGAGGCTTGGCATCGAGCCGCGCGGCATCGACCGGGAGATCGTGGAGTGCATGCACAGAACCCACATGGGAGTGGACAGCGATTACGTCAACCTCATCTTGCACGGACTGCGGGCCAGCCTCGCCGACGGCTGGGGCGGCTCCATGATCGCCACGGAATTGCAGGATGTCATGTTCGGAACGCCTGCGCCTACATTCTCCGAAGCCAACCTGGGCGTCCTGGAACCGGACCAGGTCAATGTCATAGTGCACGGACACGAGCCGCTGCTCTCAGAGATGATAGTTGCGGCAGCAACCGATCCGGAGCTGATGGAGCGAGCAAAAGCGCAGGGTGCCGCCGGAATAAATGTGGCCGGAATCTGCTGCACGGGAAATGAGGTCCTCATGCGCCACGGCGTGCCCACGGCAGGGAATTTCCTGCAGCAAGAGCTGGCCGTGGCCACGGGGGCCGTGGACGCTATGGTCGTGGATGTGCAGTGCGTGATGCCGGCGCTGGGAGCACTCACCGGCTGCTACCACACCAAGTTCATATCCACCTCGCCCAAAGCGAAGTTCCCCGGCATGACGCACATGGAGTTTCATGAGGAGAGCGCCCTGCAGACGGCCAAGGAGATCGTGAGCGCGGCGGTCATGAACTACAAGAATCGCGACCCGTCCAAGGTTCACATTCCCGACATCAAGTCAAAATGCATGGTCGGCTTCTCCGTGGAGAGCATCGTGGGAGCACTGGGAGGCAGCCTCGACCCGCTCCTTGGAGCCATCAAGAGCGGTGCCGTTCGCGGCATCGGCGCGGTGGTGGGCTGCAACAACCCGAAGGTGCAACAAGACTATGGTCACGTCAATTTGGTGTTGGAGCTGATCCGAAACAATGTCCTGGTGGTCAATACCGGCTGCAATGCGCAAGCCTGCGCCAAGGCCGGACTCCTTCTGCCCGAAGCGGCAGACCTCGCAGGCGAAGGATTGAAGGGCGTGTGCAAAGCCCTTGGGATTCCGCCCGTCCTGCACATGGGCTCCTGCGTGGACATCAGCCGCATTCTGGTAGCGGCCGCTGCCATCGCCAATGCCCTCGGCGTGGACATCAGCGACCTGCCCGCCGCCGGGGCCGCCCCTGAGTGGATGAGCGAGAAGGCCGTGGCCATCGGAGCCTACGTGGTGGGCTCGGGTGTATTCACAGTGCTCGGCACAGTGCCGCCCGTGCTGGGCAGCCAGGCCGTGGCCGGGCTCCTGACATCGGGCGCAAAGGATGTGCTGGGCGCAACCTTTGCCGTCGAGCCGGACCCGATGAAAGCCGCCGCGCTCATGATCGATCACATCGACAGCCAGCGCCAAAAGCTGGGAATTTAGAGGCGAAGATGAATGAGATATTCGTGCGCCTGGATCGCTGCCAGGGCTGCAAGTCCTGCGAGATGGCCTGCGCCGTGCAACACTCTGCCAGCAGGAATCTTTACGGAGCCGCTTTTGAGAAGCCGGGTCCGGCTCGTCGGCTCTATGTGGAGAGTGCCGAAGGCATGAGGGTTCCCCTGGTCTGCCGGCATTGCGAGGATGCCCCCTGTGTGGCCGTCTGCCGCACCGGAGCCATGTCTCAAGATCCCGTCACCGGCGTTGTGGACCGGGACGTCACCCGCTGCGTGGGCTGCTGGATGTGTGCCATGATCTGCCCCTACGGAGTCATCGGCCAGGGAGCTGAAAAGCGCGTGGCTGTGAAATGCGACCGCTGCCCTGACCTGGACGTCCCGGCATGCGTGGATGCCTGCCCCTCAGGCGCGCTGGTCTACGCAACGCAGGGCGAGTTCATGGAATTGATGAGAAAGGCAGCAGCAACAAAGATCGCGAGAGAAGCGAAGGGGCTCGCGAGAGCGTGATCAGAAATAGTCGAGGAGAATAATAGAATCCAAGAAAAGAGAGAGCTGAGGGTGCGCCGGAGACTGGGGGAGACGCACCCGATGCGGCCTCAAACGATCGGAGTCAGGCAGATCCTGTTCCGGTCCTCTAAAAGCATATTGAACGGCTCGGTCCGCGGTATCACGCCGTAGAGACAGAGCCCGCCGTTCAGCTCGTTTACCAGGAAATAAGTATCGGCGGTGTGGATGGCCATGTTCATGCTCTCCTGGCCGCTCTTTACCACCAGCACGTTTATGTCGTTGGTCTCCTTCCAGTTGCGGACCATGAGGTTGGTGAGGTTCAAGGCCGCCTTGTAGCCGAAGGTGAATTCGATAGCATCAAGGCCGATGATGTTCAATATCGGCCTTCCCGTCCTCTCCCGCAGATCGTCCCACTTTTCCAGCAGCTCTTTTCCCCAAGCCGCCGGATCGTCTCCTTCCGGCTGGGCGACGATGACGTTGGTCGGCACGAAGATGTCGAGCGAGCTGAGCTGATAGCCGATGCTGGGCAGGATGAAGACGCCTCGACCATTCTTTATGGCATTGGAAGCGAGGGCGGTCAAGAGTTGGTAGTATCTCTTGCCCACGCCGTGATCGATCTCCCAAACATTGCAGGACCCATACTTCATGCCGCCCGTGACCAAATCAAGGTCAGGAATGCCGGTAGATATCCGGTCCTCTGCCGGGTCCGGCACACGCACGCCGTCATTGGCGATCCTGGCGTCTTTATGCTCTCGATAGGGCTCAAAGAATCGGAATCGTCCGCCGTGAAGCGTTGCCGTGTAGGCCTTCTGCCCGATCTCCACGCCGCGCAGCTTGTCCAGCTTGATCTGACGGACATAGCGAGACCTCATGCTCCCCTCCGAGTGGCTGGCCAGGGGGAACTGCTCCATAGTCACCACGCCGTCCACGATGTAGTCGAGCGGCATGATATTGGCGAACTCCGATACGAAGATGAGGTGAGTGTCCAGATCGCGGGCGAATTCGCAGATGTTCTGCTCAAAGCTTGCCCTGGAGTCGCCGATCAGGTGCGCCGTGTAATTGAGAACTGCATCCCAACTGTCGATGATGATCATGGGATTGTCCATCTCTTCCGCCTCGTCGAAGAACACTCGGAAGAAATCCAGGACAGAATAGTAGCTGGTGAGGTCTTTGCCCATGCCTTTCAAGCTCTCCAGCAGCTTGGTCTGAGTGGCATTAATCACGTTCTTGGGCGGGATAATATCTTTTATCCAGGGCTGAGTTGCATAAAGACGGCGCGGATCGATGCGAGTGGATACATACATCCCGTTCTTCTCTTCGCACAGGCAGTTCATGATCTCCAGGGCCAGCGTGGTCTTGCCCGTTCCCGGCTGACCTTTGATAAGAAGCGTCTGGCCGCTCTCTATTTGGAAGAAGTCCCTGATCTCCGCGGGTATGGACATCCGACCATTTCTAGGCATGATTCATCACCTCAAATTAGCACGGATTTGAAATATCGCAGACGCATTTTTTGGCTCGCTTCATAAGCTCACAGATCTTTTCAGGCTTTACTCGAAATGAAAAGTAAATTGTCTTATCGTTCCCGTCGCACAGGTCGATATCCACAACCGGCATGGCCTCGACCCCCGCTGGGTTCGACTCCGACGCGGCATGTCTTCCATTGGCATCCTTGATTCTCCACAGCTTCGACGGGCCCACCTCCACGAACTCGACCTGGGCTTCGGAGCTGAGCACGGAGAGGTACTTGATCACCGTGGTCTTGCTCACACCTGCATTTTTGGCCACATCCACCGTGGTAAGACCCACATCAGATTCACCGATGACTTCCAGGATTCTTTCCTTGTAGGAGGGCATTTAAGGCCACCGTTTTCTATTGAGAAGATTTGTTTTTAGGGCAATCATTCATATATCCCTCTGCTTCGCTTTGTCTCTGCTTCCTTCCGCGGTTCTCAATTGCGATTAGTTCATATTATTGTTAGTTCTTATTCCTTCCCCTCATATTTCAATTTTTAATATTGCAGCCGATTCGTGCGGCTGCGAGCAGAAAATGGGCATTGTTCCCTCTTGTGATATCGCATAATTTTTTAGTCGCGGCTTCCCAATCCGAAATTGCTTTTCCTCGATAACTATTTAGCATTTGGACCGGACTTTATATGTCAAATGATTAAAATTTAGCAAAACATATAGATAATTCGAAACCCGTGACATAATCCGGATTGAATCAATTCATTCGCGCTAAATTAATGGACGCTAAACAGGCAATTCATGACTACACAAATCCCTCCCCGGAGAAAATACTTTGAAGAATCCTGGCCGCCTGTGCGCGGCGAATATGCAGTAGGGGACCCGAACGCGGGGGTGGCGGTGGTCACATTAGCCAGCCAGCTTCGTGTCCGGGGTGCAGCCATCAGCGGTCCCTGCAAGACCGAGAACCTGGGGGTAGAGAAGATCGTGGCCAATGTGGTCTCCAACTGCAACATCCGTTTTATTCTGCTGTGCGGGGCGGAGTCGAAGGGCCACCTGCCGGGCAATACGCTCCTCGCGCTGCACAGGAACGGCATCGACGAGCAGGGCCGGATCGTGGGCTCAAAGGGTGCCATCCCCTTCATCCAGAATCTCATGCCGGACGCAATCATGCGCTTCCAGGAGCAGGTGCAGTTGATAGACTTCATCGGCCTTGAGGACGAGGCAAAGATCGCAGAGATCGTCGAGATATACAACAGTCGAGCTGAGCCGTATCCGATGGAGCCGTTCCAGGTCTTGAAGAAAAAGGCTCATGCAAAGGTTATTCTCGCCGGAGAGGGTGATCTGCTGCTGGGCTGCGGCGTTGTCATGGATACGGCGGCGTGGCTGGTTGTAGCAGATGCGGCAGGAGAGGTTTGATCAACAGTGTTCCGTTTCAAGCGAGAGCAATTCGTGGTGAATGTCGGGGGCGTGAAGTTCGGCGGCCAGCCGGGAGAGCTGGCGACGGTCCTTTGCGGCACCATATTTTACCAGGGGCACAAGATCGTGCAGGATGAGGAGCGAGGTGCCTTCGACCGCGCTGCAGCGGATCTACTCGTGGCCCGGCAGGCAGAGCTGTCCGAAGAGACGGGAAACCCGGCGGTTTTGCACCTTTATGCCCGCACCATTGAGGCACTGGAAAAATACCTGGCCTTTGCCGAGCAGGCCTGGGCGGGACCGGTGATCATAGACTCCGCCGACGGCGCGGTGAGGGCGGGCGGCGCAGCAATGGTCTCGGAGATCGGCTTCGCCGACAAGGTCATTTACAACAGCATCAGCGTCGCCACAAGCCGGACGGAAGCGCAGGCCATCAAGGATTCGGAGGTTGATTCGGCCATTCTGCTGGCCTACCATCCGACGGACTCCGGGGTCGACGGCATGTTGCAGGTTCTGGAAGGAGGCGCAGCAATGGCCGAAAAAGGATTGATTTTGCTGGCCGAAGATCTGGGAATAACAAATAAGCTCATCGATCCCGGAGTGGTCCCGATGGGCAGCGGCGCAGGAGCATCTTTGCGCTTTTCCACAGTGGCCAAAGCGAGGCTCGGCCTCCCCGTGGGCTCCGGCATTCACAATGCAGTGAGCGCCTGGCCCTGGCTGCGGCAGAAGGATAAGGCGACCGGAAAGTGCTGCGACGGCGCGGCCTCGGCCATGCAGATCCTGGCGGCGGGCGATTTCCTGCTCTACGGCCCCATTGAGAATGCCGGGTTCATCTTTCCGGCGGCGGCGATGGCAGACATTCTGGTGGCGGAAGCCGTGCACGATCTGGATAATGAGCCGATGCCAAGCCATCCGATAAATCGATTGGTCTAGGAAGAGTTAGAAGAGTTAATAAGCGGCCATTTACCAAACCCGTGGTACATGTATCTTTCCCGTGAGGAAGAGGCCGTCGCCCGCGGCGAGCGAGGCGAGACGCTGCGCCGCATGATGGAAATTTTGGTGGCACTGGGAGACATTTACGGTGCAGAGAAGCTTGTGCCCGTGCGATCCGTTCAGATAGCCGGAGTCTCTTTTAAGAACATCGGCGATGCGGGTTTGGAGTGGATATCCGATCTCGACGGCCAGGTGGTCGTACCCAGCATCCTCAATCCGGCGGGCATGGACCTCTGCCGCTGGCGGGAGATGGGCATCTCGGAAGATTTTGCCGCCAGGCAGCAGGCCACCATCGAAGCCTACCGGCGGCTGGGCGTCACCATCGACTGCACCTGCACGCCCTACCAGCTCTACGACTCGCTGGCGAGCCGGGGCGACCATCTGGCCTGGAGCGAGTCCTCCGCAGTTTCATACGCCAACTCCGTCATCGGCGCTCGAAGCAACCGGGAAGGCGGGCCCTCGGCCCTGGCGGCGGCTCTGGTAGGAAAGACGCCGCTGTACGGCTATCATCTGGACGGGAACCGCAAGCCCACTCATCAGGTGAGCGTCGATGCGAATCTGTCGGGCTCGGACTATGGGGCCTTGGGATTCATCGTGGGAAGGATTGTCAAGGACGGCGTGCCGCTCTTTCGGTTGCGATCCCATCCGAGCAATGACGAGCTGAAGACGCTGGGTGCGGCAATGGCGGCCAGCGGATCGGTGGCTCTTTACTACGTGGACGGCGTCACTCCCGCCCCGCCCGTGTCGCCTGCCGCCTGGGAAATTGCCGAAAAGATTTCGCTGGAAAAGTCTGATATCGACGAGGTTTATGAAAAATATCCCGGCAAAGATGCGGACATCGTGGCTCTGGGCTGCCCTCACTGCTCCCGAGAGGAGCTGGAGAAGATCGCCGGCCTGCTGGCAGGACAAAAAGTGCAAAAGGAGCTGTGGGTCTGCACGGCCCGAAAGATTGCCGATTCGTGCCCCGACCTGGTGGCAAGGATCGAGGAGAGCGGGGCCAGAGTTTTTTGCGACACATGCATGGTCGTCTCGCCGGCCAGCGAGCGTTACCGGAAGATGATGGTCAACTCCGGCAAGGCGCTGTCCTACATTCCCGGCCTTTGCGGCGTTCGGGCGGGACTTGGTAGCCTGGAAGAGTGCATCAACGCCGCTTTAGGGAGGAATTGAAATTGGAGATCAAGTGTCATAAGGTAGCCTCCGGCAAGGCCGGCGGCCCGGCCCTGGTCACGAAAGATCCGATATCGTTTCTGGGAAATGTCAATCCCGAAACGGGAGTCATCGTCGATCCGGCGCATGAGCTTTTCGGACGATGCATTGCAGGGTCGGTGCTCATCTTTCCTGGGGGCAAGGGCTCGACGGTGGGCTCCTACGTGATCTACCAACTGAAAAAGAGGGGCGTGGCCCCGGCGGCCATGATCAATTTGCATTCCGAGCCCATCGTTGCCGTGGGCGCGATCATCAGCGGGATTCCACTGGTCGACAGGGTGCCCGACGACCTTCTGAACTTGACGGACGGGACTTTCGTCGAAGTGGATGCAAATAGCGGGCAAATCAGGATCTCGCAGAGCAGCACCGGCACATGATACTGCAAGCAGCCGGAATCAGCAAAGTCAAGCTTACCGTGACCCGATACGCGATCGGTTGCGTTCAATCGGGTCCAAGAAAAAAGAAAAGCGCGAGAGAAGATAAAAAGAAAAGCGCGAGAGAAGATAAAAAGAAAAGCGCGAGAGAAGATAAAAAGAAAAGCGCGAGAGAAGATAAAAAGAAAAGCGCGAGAGAAGATAAAAAGAAATGAGCGGAGATGATGACCTACCGGCCCACTGCATCCGGAGCGCCTTTATCGTCTCTGGGACCGCGAGGCATCATGTCCAGCAAGACGGAATATTTTCCGGCTTTCTTGGACCCATCCAGCTCAAGATCACCCTTGCCCACGATTCCGCCATCCGACGGCGATATCTTCAAAGACAGTCTGCCAAGAGTCGCAGCACCATTTCCTTCGCTTTCGGCGGAATGATTCCGTGATTCAGAAACATCTGCGTCCAGTGTAGTTGAGTTGTCATCGGAAGGCGATATTACGATATTGATCAGGGCGAAAACCTCTCGGTCCAGCATCAAGCCGCCTCGATAGGCAGCGACGCATTTCTTGGTCTGGATATCGCTACGAATCTCGTCCAGGCTCTTGTTGGTAGCCAGCATGTCCCAGACCTGCACGGGCTCCAGGGGGCATAGCGACTCCACGTTCAGCCTCAATAGATGTGATTCGTTGCCAAGGAAAGCGAAGCCGTGACCGCTCTGGACTATATCAATGGGAACGCCCGAAAATTTGCCGTCCTCCGGCTGGCACATCGACCCCCCGCCGTCAGGGCGGCCCGCCATTCCTTTGCACTCATTTGCGTTCTCGCTGGCCACTGCCAGGCAATTGGCAGCCATGCCGCAGAGCAACACCGCTGCCAGTCCTATGCGCAGAACTCTTCTGCAAATATCCACCATCAATATTCACCTGACCCGGCACGCCTCATTCATATGGCCGAGATCTCCGGCCCATGTTCTTGCCAAACCCGTCTTTATTTCGCTCATTTCGCCTTTTGCCGCTTGCTTTTCTCATTTCTATGCAAGGAATTTTTTATAGCCTTTGAAGAGAATTCACAATTTTATAGAACTATGAATTCATAATTTAAAAGACTAATTGTCAATCGATTGAAGGCGATCCGCTAATTGTTGATCCATGCGGAAGAATGAGCCTGGCCGATCGCTGCCAATCGGCCATTCGATCATTCTTCAAGGGAGAGGAGGGACCATCGAAATTGAGGCTGGCGAATGCTCTATATGATCGTTTCCAATTGGCCGCTAATGGTTTCCTGCCATCGGACAGGGACCCTGGCCCCGCCCTCTCCCGGCATTTGCGCCGGTCGAGCCTTGGCGGTGCTGGCCGCCGTATCCGTCACCTTGCACGAATCCTATGATGCGGGAGACCTCTCGCTGCTCATTCTCCATCCGGCCAAATTCGCCGGCGGTCATATTATTTCGCTCTTGCAGCTTCTTTTGCTCCAGGGCTTTGATCTGGCCTATCGTCATGTTTTCGAGTTCGGCCATCTTCTTCTGTTTCAGGGCTTTGATCTCATTAAGAGTCATATTGCCGAGCTGATCCGCAGTAACGCCGTCCATCAGCAGGAAGAGTGGGGATTCGCCGAATCGCTGTCCTCCAAAGCCCATAGCAGCGTCGTCTCCGCAGCGCATACCGGCATGGTCACGCGGCCCGTTTTGGCTCTGATTGTTGCCAAACTCGCACGATCCGTTCATGCCCGGATGGGCACATTCCGGCTGCCTCAGCTTTTCCAGTTCGCCAAGGGTCATATTGTTCATCTGCGCTTCCGTCAGATTATTTGCGGCAAGGCGACATCCACCTTGCTTTGCCATGCCCTTATCCTGGGGCATGGAGAGAGCCGGGGCCACCAGGATACAAACCACGGCCAATGCGATAAATACAATTTTAGACTTCATCTGATCATTCCTTATTTGTTTTTGGCAATTCACCTAAGACTAATTACACAATACTCGTCAACACAGTTGTGCATCAACCGCTCTCTTTGGAACGATCCCGGGATCCGGGCAAACTCGAATCAGATTCGCAATGGACAACAGACTCGAATTTTGCTTCCCCCATAATCCCGCACAGATCTTCAATAAATCCATTTTTTCTAAACCCACTCACACGATACCCGTTCGCACTTTTTTTGGATAGGCGTTCTGGCCATCCTGCAAACAAACAGTAGCATGGAACGATACAAGAAGCTAGAGCAGAACGAACTCAAATCAACATGGATGCCTTGCCCAAAAAAATGGTTCAGGAGCGTTCTTTTTTAGATAAGAACCACTCGGAAAGTTCAATTATGTTGGTGCGGCCCCATTCCTTCTTGGTTACAAGCTTTCTGCGTTCCAGGGAGATCAAAATGCCTGTTAAAGACGATTTAGGCGTCCCGGTATCATACCGAATGTCCGCCTGGGTCATTCTGCCGCCATGATCTATCAGAGTCGTCATCACGGCTCGCTCGCGGGCGGTGAGCGTCTGCATAACGGCTTCCATCTCGCTGCTGATGACAATCGCCTCATGCGAAGCTCTGCTCACACCGGGCTTTCCCGGCACAAAATCATCCGGCTGATCAGTCGCTTTTGCCCGAGAAGCATCACCCTCGTCGGTTCCGTTCTCTTCAATGGCACTCTCATCGCCGGCAACCTCTTTTTCGTCGAAAGAGGCCGGGATGGATGGCCGGGATGGCTCCGCAGGGGAAACATCGGCAACTGACGGCAAAGGTTCTGCCGTGTTTTGGCGCAGGGGCTGGAGGACGGGAGTCGGCTCGGATGCTGCTGCCGTGTAAACCCCGTCGTCCGCTGGATCATCCTGCGGCGGCGTTGCATCCTTTGCGCCGTTTATGGGGCCGCTTTGCAGGTCGTTTGCATACCCTGCTGCGACGTCGCCTGGAGCCGAGAGAGCCGACTTTGCCGTCGATGGCGAGGATGTGATCGCGGCGGGCATAATCTTTGTGTCCTTGCCGTTCGCGACGCCGTTCATGATGCCGGCGCTTGGGTCCCGAGAGTCCTCTTTGTGCCGCCGCATGAAGATCACTATGGCGAGAACGGCCACAAGGAGGGCGAACGCGGCCAGAGCCAAGCTGAGATTGACGATATTGCCGAAATTTCCGGGCGGCGGAGGAAGCGGAATCGAGCTGCCGTTTGCCTGCAGAGATTGCTGGTAGTCGATGGAGATCTTGGGGCTGTGCACCTCATATCCCTGAATATCGGCCACCAGGGACTCATTGGATGCGGAAAGAAGATACCCAAGGCCGCTCGATGTATTGATCTTGCCGAGGCGCATGTCGCTTGGCAGGTAGAAGGAGACATGATAATCATCGTAGCTGCCGGTGGCGTCAAACTTGATAGTCCAGAGATCGCCGACCTTGGTGGTTAAGCCGTCGGTGAGCGCATAGAGCTGACTGGTTTCGTTTTCATAGCGATATTGAGAAGAGTTCAGAAACAACAGGCCGGAGACATTATCTGCGTAGCCGGTAACCAGAGCCTTTCCGGAGTCGTCCAGGTAGACATTCAGGATGAGCCTTTGGCCGAACAAGGAGTTCTCCTCAGCCGGGGCAGAAGCGGACAGAAGAGCAACCACAAATAACAGAATAGCAGCGATCTGCCAGCGCACCACTCCGCCCTTTCCGGAACACTCCCTCATAACGTAGATCGTTTTACTGACTGAATCTATTTAAACGACACTCAAAATTTATGCCTCACCACCAGGCCCGGCAGGCGACGGGCATCCTCCAGCCGCTCCCGAAGGCCCGATCCGTCACCTTCAACCCCGGAGCCGCTTGCTTTCTCTTGAACTCGGCGCTCTTGACCAGCGCCAGTACGCGACGCACCATCGCTGCATCAAAACCCCGAGCAAGGATCTCTTCCTCGGACTGGTGCCGCTCGATATGCATCTCCAGGATCTGGTCCAGGACATCGTAAGGCGGGAGGCTGTCCTGGTCCTTTTGGCCCGGTCGAAGCTCTGCCGTCGGGGCCTTGCTCAGCACCCGGCAAGGGATGATCTCCCGCCCTCGCGAGCCGTTCAACCAGCGGGCCACGCGGTAGACCATGCTCTTGGGAACGTCGGAGATGACCGCAAGCCCACCGGACATGTCGCCGTAAATGGTGCAGTAGCCCACGGCCAGCTCGGATTTGTTTCCCGTGGTGAGAAGGACTGAGCCGTATTTGTTGGACAGGGCCATGAGCAGATTGCCGCGAATGCGGGCCTGGATGTTCTCCTCCGTCACATCCCGGGGCCGGTTCCCGAACGCCTCGGCCAAACCCCAGTCATAGGACTTCATGAGGTCGGAAATGCCGATGGAGAGGGTCTTTATGCCCAAACGATTCGCCAGCGCCTCTGCATCCTCAATGCTCTCTTGGCTGGTGTAGGGCGAAGGCATGAGCACTCCCAAAACGTTCTCCTGCCCCAGGGCGTCCGCTGCTATTGCCGCCACGATTGAGGAGTCGATGCCCCCGGAAAGCCCGAGCAGTACGCTTCTGTAGCCGCATTTATGCACATAGTCGCCGGTCCCCAGCACCAGAGCGCGCCAGATCTCGGATTCGGGAGCAAAATCATCATTCGCGATAATTCCTGTCCGGCGGTCCAGATCGGCAACCACCAGATCCTCAACAAAGCCCCGGCCCCGGGCCGCGAGCCGGCCGGAGCGGTCGAAGAAGCTGCTCCTGCCGTCGAAGACCAGATCATCGTTTCCGCCTGCCTGGTTGACGTACAGAAATGGAAGAGCATACTTGCGGGCCAGGCTGGAGAGCATAGCCTCGCGGTGCTTCTGCTTTCCCACGGTGAAGGGAGAAGCGGAAAGGTTTATGACCGCTTGAGCCCCGGCGGCGGCCAACTCCGCTATTGGGTCGTGATGGTAGCGCCTGCGCTTCCAGAAATCGCGATCGTTCCAGATGTCCTCGCAGATGGATATGCCCAGCCGAAGGCCGCAAAGCTCCAGGATCTGCGGCTCGGTGCCCGGCTCAAAGTAGCGATCCTCGTCGAAGACATCGTAGGTGGGAAGGAGGGTTTTGCGAAAGGTCTTCTCCACATTTCCGCCCCGCAAGAGTGCGGCGGAGTTGAAGAGAGGCCGCCCCTCGTCGGAGGGGTTGGCCTCGGCCAGGCCCACCAGAACCGGCGGACAATTTTTCAAGTCCTGCGCGAGCTTGTGCAAGACCGACCAACTGCGCTTGACAAAACCGGCGTCCAGGAGAAGATCGCGCGGAGGATAGCCGAGCAGCGCCAATTCGGAGGTGACGGCTAAATCAACTCCGCTCGCGCTGCGGACGGCGCGAGCGATCTTGTTGCTGTTGCCTTCCAGATCTCCTACCGTGGGGTTGAGTTGTAAGAGGGCGATCTTCATCTTGAGATAAGATAAGCGAAACGAAAATTTAAACCCTGCCAGCAAAATGGTCTAACGGCGCGATGATGATCAGGCCTGTCTGATTCATGATGAGGATATTGAGTTCTGAGCGCCTTTTAAACCACATTTAGGGGCTTACTTTAAAACTTCAGGCTGGCTTCGATGGCTTTGTTTGCTTCTGCTTGTAGGGCAGCGTCGGCAGTCCCAAGCAAACCCGCGATAAAATGAGTTTTAATTGTTGCTTATTTATTTAATTTCATGGCGGAATTGTGCTTCAAACCAGTCTCATCAGACCTTCCGAGAGCTTTGAGTGCAACGCCTTTGTTATTCCAGGCCCCAGCAAGGTTTGGGTCTAATCTGATGGCCTCATCAAAAGCCTTGATTGCCTCATCGTACTTTTCTTGGATTACTAGAGCAACCCCTTTGTTGTTCCAGGCATCGACCTCTTTGGGATCTAGCCTAATGGCCTCGTTGAAACACTTGATGGCTTCATTATATTTGCCTTGATTGCCGAGAGCGATGCCTTTTTTGATCAATCTCATGAGATTATGGACGGTGTGTACATAAAATATGTTTATCGGTCTCTATATTTATGGTTTAACAGGTCCAACCTATAATATCGAGCCTGCCTGCTTTTTATCTCTTTGCAAACAGGCCGTACTTATTATGCGCCTGCCCGATAGTACCGAGCCATAGAATTTTCACAGTTTTTTCTTTGGAAGAGATGCGATAAAGAGCGGTATAAGATCGAGAAATATGCAATCGATAAACTTCTTTGTGATTTGGAGAGTCTAGCAGCTCTTTGTCGCCGCCTTTGCCTGGAAACGGATCGGTCTCAAGGATTCTGAGCTTGGTTTTTACTATCGTCTGGCTCTTTTTGGGTAATCTATCAAGAAACTCTTGCGCATCTTCGTCTATAAGTACACAGAAGTTTACCATTTCATCGCTACAAATTTGCCTCTTTTCTCAATGCGGTCCATGTCCTCAAAGAGGCGGTTCTTTTTTTCTCTTTCTATCATCTCTTCTAAGAGGTGATCGTAAGTTTCGCCTGGTTTCTTGAGCCCCGCAAGCTCTCTCCAAACGGCTTTTGATACAGGGATTCGACTAGTCGCGGGCATCCTTGCACCCGTGGGTGTACTTTCGGATGCCGTCATGTTCTCTGTTACGATCTTACTTTCAGGTGCTAGCACCCGCCTGGCTTCAACTCCACCCATGGATTTGCGCATGGCGACGTTGTAAGGACTGTAACTAGATATATCTTGTGATCTTTCGTTATTGCCAGTTTACACGCACTTGAGTATAGTGCTCATCCAGTCTAGAATCAGAGCCTATGATATTTTTATAAATATGCTTTCGAGGTCGTGAGGTCCTCGTGTTACGCACCGGATCATACAGCATCTTTTTGATTTAGCCGGTGCAGCTTTTTCGATATCGGGCAATTGTCGACAAATCATTCCATAGTGTACTGGAATGGCAAGTTAGCCTGAAGCGATTTTGGATTTGTTAAGTGATGGGTCGAAAAAAGAGATGCGTCTTGCAGGTTATACGCACTTGGGCGATAGGTCTCAGAAGCTTGTCTAAACAAATCGTCTATTCGTCAGGTCTATTCATCCGCGGTTCATACTTAAAACCACTTAAAGAAAAGCCGCTTAAAGATCCCTGCCCGACGCAAGATCGCAGCCCGTGCAGCGATAGCAGCCGGTGAGCGCCGACCTCCCGTCCAGATCATTCTTTTCCAGCGCCGCCTTCAGATAGCGAGCCAGATCAATGAGCCGCCCAGCCGTTGGCCGCGTCATCTCCACCTCGCCCACCCGGAGCGGATGCGGATAGACCGCCCGCAGGACGGGCAGAACGCCATTCTCCGTCAGCTCGTCGATGCCCTGGCGAAGCGTTTTATCCGACTCGCCCAGGCCCACGATGATGTTGGAGAATACTCTATTTTTGCCGAAGACACGGACAGCATCCACCAGGCCGTCCATGATCCCCTCATAATCGATGCCGGGGCAAACGCGCGAGAAAAGATCGCGATCCACGACCTCGATATTGTACTTCACCTCAACTGCTCCCGCCGCTTTCAGGACCTGGTTCACGCCCGGATAGGGGCTTATGGAAACGCCGATGGGAACCTGGAAGCCGGACAAATCCCGCACGATCCCGGCCACGCGCGCTCCCTCGCTTGACGGGCTTGCCTCCACGCCGCTGGTCAGCGAGATGGCGTTCAGGCGGCCCGTACCCTTTGCGGCCTCTACCATCTGCCGGACGGCCTGCCGGGATTTTACGATCCCTCGCATCTTGGGAACGGCGCAAAACTTGCAGTCGTAGATGCAGCGCTCCGAGACGGTGATGTAGGCCTGCTCCGGGCAGTGCAAAAGCGGCTGGACCTGCCGGCCCCTGGCAATCTCCCGGTCGCCCAGCATGACGGCACAGGCATCATCGCCTTCGTGCATCTCCAGCCGGAGAGGCGAATCCTGCACCACGCTCAGCCGCACCATTCGCTCGCCGGACCGGAAGAATACCGACTGGCCGCCGGCTCCCGGACCGGCTGTTGAGATCCTATCGCCCGCTTTCGGCACTGCAAGCCGGACCGTTCCAAAAGACAGAAGGAGGGCTTTTGTTTCGAGATCCATTCAGGCAATGATTCTATTTTCCAGAATAAAGAAATAATGCCCGGTGAGCCGGAAAGATGCGCATGAGACTGCCCAAAAGCCGGACTCTCGGGAAGATCTCATTAATCCCTTCCGGCAAATGGGCAAGATCAATGATCCTGCACCTCTTTCATGACCGACGCGCTCTCGCCGATGTGGCCACCCTAAGAGTTGCCATCGAGGAATGCTTTGGTGCCTATGGACTACAGGTGCGGGAGAGCGGCTATCTCTATGTGCCGCTGGCCGGACAGAAACTGAACGCGGCAAAGCTCTTGAAGCACCTGGCCAGAGCGAGCTGCCGCAAGGAGGCGCTCTGGCTGGTGGACCGCGAGCTGTTTTACCCGGAGATCGGGCAGGTATTGGGCTGCTCTGCCAGGGGGGCGGCGCTGCTTTATGGAGGCCTGGAGCCGGATGTGCTGGCCAGGGAAGCACTGCATGAGGTCGGCCTACCTCCTGGGCCTGGAGCACTGCCCGCATAGCTGCGTCATGCGCCTTTCCGCAACACCAACACCGGAGGAAGCGAGGGAAAAGCCCTCCCGCCTTTGCCAGAAGTGCTCGGAGAGGCTTGCCCGAAAAACGGGATCGAAGCGGACTTAAAAAGGTCCGGGAAGAGAGGAGACAAAGCATTACCTTCCCGGAAGCGCCCAGCACCCTAACTCACAGTTACGACATTGCTCTGGGCCAGGTTCACGTAGCCTCCCTGATTATAGCTGGTGATGTCGGACTGGAACATCCTGAAGTCGTACTGTCCGGCACTCGACGGCAGCCGCCAGGCGAAGCTTCCGCAGCTTGCACCTCCAAGACCCCTCTTTTCCAGAGCCTCTTTGTCCGGCCTCGTCATGCCGTACATGCCGATGATGCCGGTTCCCGACGCCGGTGCGCCCCAGTAGGTGACGGTGACGGTTCCGCCCGGAGATACATGCGACGGCTCGGCAATCACCTTGGTCTTGCTTATCGCCGTAATCTCTACAGGATTGCTCGTCACCAGGGGCGCAGAAGCTCCTGCAGAGAACATCCTGAACTCGACATTGCCGCTCTGGGACATGGAGAACGTGACGGTTCCACTCTCCCGGCCATCCAGGGTTTGGCGGCTTACGGCATCCGACGAGCCCGCTTTGAACATGCCGATCCAGTCGTTCTTCTGGCCGGAGGCTCCGCGGTAAGTCACGGCGATATTCTCGCACATACCCACCGAGGAGGGCGACGCGTTCAGGCTTGCTACGGTCACATTGAAGGGCAAAGAGAGTATCACGCTGCCGTTTTCGTCAACCATGCGAAGCTTAAAGGAGCCCTCCCGATCAGGAGCGGTGAGTGCAACGTCCTTCGTGATATTCTGGCCCAGGTAAAGAATGCTCTGGCCAAAGATGCTCTCGCTCTTTCCGCTTGAGTCGATGATGCCCGCCCAGGCCTCCTTATTTGTCGGAGAGGAGTAGTTCACCCACATCTGACCGCCTGGAACGAAGCTGGTCTGGAAGAGCTGGAGGACGGCTCCGGCAAGGCCGGTCAGACGGCCTTTTACCCGGACGGGGGCCGCCTGGGGGAACTCGTCCACGCTGGAGCCGCCGGGGATGCGGTGCTGCGAGTCGCAGACCTTCTTGCCCGTGCAGCCCTCCGCCGGATCATTGAAGTCGCTGTAGTTGTTGCCCAGTTTTCCATTGTCCCAATAATTCAGGCTTGTGTCGTAGGCATTTTGCCGGTTGGTGAGATTATTTTGATAAATGGAATTGTTGGAGGACACGGCGTCGTCAGACGGCATACTGCTGTACGATATCACCACGCCTTTGCCGCTGGACTTGGTATCCTTCCCGGTATCAAGATAGGAGACGGATATGCCCTTATCATTGCCCACAAAGTCGTTCTTGCGCACGATGTTGTCTTTGCAGGTCTCCATTGTCAGTCCTGAATCGCTGCCGCCGGCATAATTTCTCTCGATGAGATTGCTCTGGCTGTTCGTCAGGTAAATAGCGTTGAACTTGTTGTCGGCGAAGGTATTTCCGATGATCCGCGTTCCGTAGCAGCCCGTCATCTTGATGCCGTATCTATTGCCCTTGAGCTGGTTTTCCGTCAACAGACAGCGGCTGCAGTTCTTGAGAAATATGCCTTCGTTGCCGTTGGACTGGGCCACATTTCCAGAAAGCGTGTTATTGACGCACATTTGCAGCAGGATGCCGGTGTTTCCGCTGCCGCTGGCCATGTTATTGCGCAGGATGTTGCTGTTCGAGGTCACCAGAATGCCTGCGTCTCCCGTCCAGCCGCTGGCGCTCTTCGCCCAGATGCCCTCCAGGATTACGCCGCTGCCCTTGATGGTTATAGCCGAACCGCGATCCGTCACCACTTGTGGAAGTCCGCTCCCGGAGTCGATGCCTCTGAGGACTATCTGCTTTCCGATCTGCAGGCTCTCCTGGTAGGTGCCGCTGTAAACTTCAATGGTCTCTCCCGGCTTGGCGGCGTCGATAGCCGCCTGGATGCGTTCTCCCGGCTTGACTATGGTGGATGCGCTGGCATAGCCCAAAGTCAGGAGAATCGTCACCGCTATCAGTACCAATAGCGTCTCTGGCGTGGCCTTCATACGAACTATTGGAATTGATCTAGCAATATAAAATGCCATTCCTTGTTCTGTTACTGCGAACACCTTCAGGATTTTATACAATGACGGCATCATTTTAAGACAGGATCAGGCAAAAATAAGCATTGAGAAGAAAAAGGAAAATGGCAATGGGAATTAACGACTATCTCCTCTACTTCGTGTACGCCTTCACCACGGTATTCGTGATAGTCAATCCCGTCGAAGCCACCATGATCTTCGTCACCCTCACCACAGGCATGAGTCCCCAGGAGAAGAGCCACATCTACCGGCGCACGACGCTGGTGGCCTTCTCCATCGCCATACTCTTTTCACTGGCCGGAGACGCAGTGCTGCGCCTCTTCGGCATCACCGTGGACTCGCTACGCGTGGCGGGCGGAGTTCTGCTCTTCCTGGTGGCCATCGACATGCTGCGCGGCGTTCGTCAGCAGAAGAAGGTTACTGAGGCCGAACTGAAGGACGCCAATGAGCGAGAGGATATCTCCGTCTTTCCCCTGGCCATACCCCTGATCACCGGCCCCGGAGCCATCACCACCGTGGTGGTGCTGATGGGTGCGGCAGGAACCGTTGCAGAAAAGGCGCTGGTGATACTGGCCATAGTGCTGACCTTCGTGATCACCTTCTTCGTCCTCAAATTCTCCGAGTACATCGATCGCGTGCTGGGGATCACAGGCATCATGGTCCTGACCAGGATCATGGGGCTGATTTTAGGAGCGGTGGCGGTGAACTTCGTGGCAATGGGGGTGTGGAATTTGTACCGGGCGATGGCGGGGGGGTGATCGTTCCATTGGTTATCGGGTAAGGATAGTGCAACTAAATGACGAATATTATTACATAGTCAATTATTATTACATAGTCTATTGCCTGCTTCGCGCCCTTCGCGGCTTCGCGCGAGATCCTGTATGCAATGCAAGGGATCTACCCGGCGAGGGATTAACTTTTTGATCGATGAGAAAGCTCTTGTCAAATACATGAAAATTGATAAAGGCCTGGTGGGAATTGCTGCAGAATTCGCGGTTGCAAGTGAATTAGGACGACGCAATGTGTATGCACAGCCCACCTTCGGCCACCTTAAGAGGACAGATCTATTGATAATGGGAGAGAAAGGAAGACTTCTTCGGATTGAGGTTAAGGGCAAGCAAGGCGATCAATGGCCAAACTGCAAGGGCATCTCAAATGAACAATCAATATTGGTGCTTGTAGATTTTGAAAAGAAAGAAGATACACAACGTCCTGATTTCTATATCCTCACGGTCTTGGATTGGATTGAATTAACGAAGCGGAAACTTCGTGAGGGTAAGGAAAAGAATCCGAGTGGCTGGAGTGATGCTTATATAAATAAGGAGAATGCTCTCGTTTTCCCCCATCAGTGTGGCAAATCAGGAAAGCCCTATATAGGCCTCGGAGTTGAACCGAAAGACATCACTGGTTTCCATGAAAGCTGGGATAAGATCATTCATCTCACCAGTGGACCATAGTGGTTTGAAAAGCTTCAAGCTGCCCAAGGAAACTCGGTCGCACTGCAGCCAGAGTATAAGAGCCTAAACTCTGCCATTTTTAATAACCCTACTCGCCTCGACAGGAATTCTAACCTCCATTTTTTTCGAGGATCGTTCTCTGTTTTTTGAGATCTTAATCAGCCTCCATTTTCCGCCGACTTCAACCGCCCTGATTTTTGCCAATTCCATGAGGATTTATTCGATAAAACTTTGGTCGAAATCGACAGCTTCCACAGAGATAGAAAGGAAAAATGTCCATCTTTCTCTTTCCTTCGGCCCCGAGGTTCTTTGTAAGGTATGGGCCACTTCCATTTCAATTACGGTATTTATTGCCACAACCCCATCCAAACCGCTTACAATCTCACGGAAACTACTTTGTGCTCTTGGGCGGATCGGTGGAAATAGTAACACCAGATGTTGGAATACGCAAAAATCAGGCTTTCCAAATCTTCTTTGCTTCAAGGGGAGTGATCATCGACATCTCAACGCAGCCATTCAGTTCACTCTTGAACCGGGCTATTGCCGCCATAGGTTTGATTATCATTTTCCCATCTTCAAGCCCGACCTCCACTTCATCTCCATCCCTCAAACCTGCTCGTTGTATAATGTTCGCGGGAATCGGAAGTTTTCCGCCTTCAAGTTGAGCCTTTATCATGCACCTACCTCACCAGGTTTGAGTACGTCAACTTAATTAAATCTCGCTGAAAGAACTTTTTGCTCAGGCTCCAGGAATCTTCGACTGAGCTAAAAGTCAAACAACGACTTCTGCTTCTGCACCTTCGGGGCTCCATCCCCGAAGCTGAACAGGTTGCTCTGCGCCCGCCCCACGCACAGCCGATCCTTTGTCACCCCGAAGCTCTCAAAGATCCTCAAGACGGGCGGCAAAATCTGCTTCTCCACGTAGTATTCCGTATCCAGCGGCATGTTCTTCTCCAGGGCAAATGTCGGGTCTTCCGCTCGGTCCACGAACAGCTCCTTGTTCTTGCGGCCCCTCTTTCCCTGGATGATGACAAAGGGCACTCGGTCGCCCACGCCCGGCATCTGGCCGCCGCGTGCCTTGATCTTCTCGACCAGTTGAATGTGCGGCTGCTTGTTCTTGTAGGAGCCGGTGCTCTTGGTGTAGCGGCGCGTCAATGTTAGATCCTCCAGGATGGACGGGTCCAGGGCCAGGTCGAGGGTTTGCAGCCGCACCACCACGGAGCGGACGTGCTCTACAGCCTCGTCCACCTTGCCCTCTTTCAGCACCAGCTCAAGACACGTTTTAAGAGTCTTGGAGGTCAGGCCGCACCAGTCCCGCCGCACCGTCTCCATGCCCCGCACCTTGATCCTGTCCTTCCACTCTTCGCCCACCGGCTCGAAGACCCAGAGGGCGTAGCGCTTCTTGGCCAGGAAGATGCCGCGCCGGGCGAATGCCTCGAAGACCAGCTCCATCGGCTCGGGAAGGTTGGCGGTGACCGTCTCGGCGATCTTCTTTCCGATCAACTGGGCGTCCTCCAGGGACAGCTTCTCCCCGGAGATGGATTTGAGGCGCACGAAGACGCTGTCCGTGTCGCCGTAAACCACGGAGAGATCATACCCTTTTGTTGCCGCCTTTCCAAAGGTCATTTGGTCCTTGAAGATCACAACGCCGTCGACGACGTAGACCGAGCCGATCTCGTCAATGACCTTCTTGGTGCGCAGGATGTTCTCGCGGCCAAAGCTGGTTACGGCGTTGGCTAACGCCAGGCTGTAGAGCCGTGCCCGAGCGTAGCCCGAATAGCCGTAAAAGCTGTTGAGCAGGATCTTCATGGCGTACTGCTTGGCATCCAGAAATCTGCGCTCGTCGTCGCTCGCCTTCTTCATCAGCTTCTTGGTGGCGGTCCTCTGATCAAGCAGCTCCCGCAGGACGCCGGGCATGATGCCGGGCGAGGTCTCCGAGGAGACGAACCTGCCGCCGGACGGGGCAGTGATGATTTGATCCGCCCCAGCCGGGGCCGGACCCTGGCCGGATATCACTGTGGAGTAGCAGAGGTTGTGGGCCATCATGATAGTAGGATAGAGCGATTTGTAGTCCAAAATTACCACGTCCTCCACCAGCCCCTTCTCCGGCACCAGGACCGCTCCGCCCTTCAGGTCCTCGTTCTCCACGTAGCGCTCATCCGAGACACCGGCATCGGGTTTAGGTGGCACCACGCGCCCCCGTTCCCGGAAGCGGCGCAATAGCAGGTTCTCCACCATACCCGACTGGCCGCCGTTGACGATGTCCTGCAGCAATGAGCCGCTGGCCCGGGACATGGCGATGTATTTGTCCATGAGCCGCAGGTCCAGGAGCAGATGCAACGCCAGCACCGCATCGCGGCGGGAGTAGCTGATGAAGCGGACGAGACCCTCTCCACCCTCGGCCCACAGGCCCTCGATCTCCTTTGGGTCCACGTCGTACTTTTCCATCTTGAGCAGCTCTGCCGAGGCGTTTCGGAGAGTGTACTGCTTCAGGCTGTAGGAGGAGCGGATGATGGGCAGCAGGTCCACCACGACGCGGCCCGTGATGGAGACGTCCGTGCGGTTGACTATCTTGCGCACATACCAGGAGCTGCCCTCCCGGCCTACCCGAATGTCCGCATGAAGCTGCTTGGCCCTGGTGTCCAGATAGGGGAAGTCAAACTCGTTGGAGTTGTAGCCCGCCAGGATGTCGGGGTCGTAGTCCCTCAGGATGGAAGTGAATTGTGAGAGGAGATCGTACTCATCCCGGCAGATGCGTACATCATCCCTGTGACAGTCGACGCTCTTACCCACCAGCACAAGATCCTTCACCGGACCGTTCGGTCCCTGGTAAGGCGGCTCGAAAGCCATGCTGATGAGGATGACCGGCGATACTTCAGCCTTGGGCATCTCGCCGTGGCTTGGCAGGCATTCGATATCAAAGGACATGAAGCGCAGCGGGGCGTTGGCCTCCTGTTGCACCGGATGCAGCGACTCCACTTTGACAAGGAGCCCGTCCTGTCCGGCCTGGCCCGATCGGCCAATCTGACCGGCCTTGCCCTCCACCCACTCCGGAATTGGCGCATCGACCCAGCTCATGCCCCCCAAATTTTGATCGATGAGAAAACGATTCTTGAAGAGGATGTCCGTCTCGTAAACCGCCTTGACGCCCGCCACCTCCTTCGCCCGTTCCCTGAGGCTGCGCACCTCTTTCGGATCGTGGGTGGTGACCTTCAGCATCTTCTTGGGGCGGACCTGGTAGCCGATGGGCTCGAAGCGCTCGACCTCCTCGACCTCCTGGCCCAAAGATCGCAAGCCTTCGGCGGCGCTCTTCAAACATCCGTCCTCGACGCCCACGTAAAAATAGGGCCGGAACCCGGCCACGCGGCAGGCAACGCTTCTGCCTTCCTGCGTTCTGCCGAAGAGCTGCACCAGTGGATTTCTTTGAGAATCGTAGGAGTAGTTGGCGTCCAGGATCTGGAAGATCATCGTTTATAAATGGGGATTTTCGTTTATATAGCTAATGGAAATTTCTCCCAAAAGCTAATTGCGATCACGGCCCGAACGAGCGACCGGAGCGATAAGCCAATCAAGAGCAAAAGCAATAAAGCGATAAATTATTAGGTTTCGAGTCTGTGGAACTGGATTGAATGGAAAACACCCTGGCATTGACTCTTCTGCTGCAAACGCAAGCATGGGCTCTGAACATCATGAAGCTGGCGTCGTTTCTCGGCACAGAGGAGTTCTTCTTGCTCATCATGCCCGCCGTGTACTGGTGCTGGGACGCCAGACTCGGCTTTCGCCTCGGAATGATTCTGGTCTTGAGCAACGGGCTGTGTGACAGCCTCAAGACCGCCTTCCACACGCCAAGACCCTACTGGGTGAGCCGGGAGGTTAATGCTTGGGGAAGCGAGACCAGTTTCGGTCTGCCGTCGGCTCATGCGCAAAATGCCGTGGCCTTCTGGGGACTTTTAGCCGGCCACCTCAAGACCGAACGCGCCTGGGCGGCGGCTCTCACGCTCAGCTTGATCATCGGCCTGTCTCGCATCTACCTGGGCGTGCATTTTGCCGAGGACGTTTTTTGCGGCTGGGCTTTGGGATTCCTGATCCTGGGAGCATTCCTGCTCGCAGAAAAACAAATGAAGGACAGGCTGGCCGGGCTTGATCTGGGGATACAAATTTTTGTCTCGCTGCTGGCATCATTCGGCCTTTTGTCGCTCTATGCTTTGGCACGATTCTCGATGGACGGCTGGCAGATGCCTTCTTCTTGGGCGAGCTGTGCTCTGGCGGCGACGGGAAACGCCATTGATCCGTTGAATTTGAAGTTTACCTTAACCTCTGCCGGAATGCTCTTCGGCCTGGGAGCAGGCTACTCTTTGATGCGCAGACGAATGCGTTTCCTGGCTCCGGATGACGCCCGCCGGAAAGCGACATGCTACCTTCTGGGAATGGGCGGCTTGCTGATGATCTGGTACGGCCTGGGAGAACTGCGCCGGGGGCAGACGGCCATCGTGGTTGATGCAGTCTATTACTTGCGTGCCGCCTTTGCGGGAATTTGGGTAGCGGTTCTTGCACCGCTGCTATTAGTCAAGGTAGGCCTGATGGAAAAAGGGATGGGCAGATCGGAAAAATGAGAACGAACCGGCGTGGATGGAATAGCCTAAAACTGGGCAAAAACTGTATGCCTACTTTGCGCCCAGCACCTTTTCCATGTTGTCGAGAAATGCTTCCATCAAGCCGTGTATCTCCGGGAATCGGTCCAGGTGGGCCAGCAACTCCTTGGGCCGCTGCACGTACCGCCCATCCGTCAGCTCATCGCCGCAGTTCTGGATGAGGTGATCGATGCTGTCCATAGACGATTCCAGATGGAACTGCAGCCCGACAGCCTTTCCCAGCTCAAACGCCTGATTCTTGCACGCCTCGCTCTCCGCCGTGCGAGTCGCCTTGGGAGGAATGGCAAATGTGTCGCCGTGCCAGTGGATGGCCACGAACCTCTCCGGCAGGACGCCGAAGATCCGGGAAGATTGCCCCTCCGCCGTCAGCATGACCGGGAACCAGCCGATCTCCCGCTCCTCGTTCCTGCGCACCTTGCCGCCCAGGACATCGGCCATGAGCTGAGCGCCAAGACATATGCCGAGAACAATCTTGTCGCCGGCGATCGCCCGGCAGATGAACTCCTTCTCTCGAACAAGCCAGGGATACTTGTCGTGCTCGTAGATGTTCATGGGTCCGCCCATGATGATCAACCAGTCGAAGTCTTCCATCTTCGGGAGCGATTCATCCTGGAAGAGCAGGGTTCTGGTGAGGGCGTGGCCGCGGCTTTTAGCCCAGGATTCGATGTTGGCGAGATCTTCGAAGGGAACGTGCTGCAGATAGTGGATTCTCATGGGGAAATGCCTCTTTGCCGGAAGATGATTGCCGAGTTTCATTTATTTATAGCTGCCTAATAATCCTCGTTGACCGACCATCAAATCCACGGAGAGAATTATAAGTTAAAATAAAAATATTAGAAATTATAATATATTGGCGCCGATTTCTATCTAGCTATGCCCGCCATTTTATGGTGTTTCCCTTAACCTTCAAAAATCCGCCTTTTTCAAGCGACCTGGCCAGCTCTTCCGCGACACTGCTCGCATCAATTATCATGCTGTCTTTTTTATCATCTATATCAATAAAACACAGGTCGGCGAATTCTTCAAAATCCGTCTTTCCGGAAGGATGAGACTGTACCAAATCATTCATCAGATAACCGAGCATCGCGATCTTTTGAAACACCGCCGGATATAGATCATAAAATTCGTCATCCAGATCACTCGCAGAAACGGCAGTCAATTCGTCGACATAGATGCTGACGGCCCTAAAAAAGTTAAAACGAACGCTGCGCGTCAAATTTTCCGGCTTGGAATCATAGTCTTCCGGGTCCACCGGGAGGTCAAGAAGAGGATCATCCAACCTGTCACCCAGCGGCTCACCAATCTTGATGCCGTTGTCTTCAAGAACGCACTTGGCGAAGCACGCAGATCCTAAAGAGGTAAGCATATCGCAAATCCAATCATCCGAGCTTTGTGATATGATATTGCGTTCTTCTTCGGAGAGGCTCTCAGGATTCTCTTTTAGCATTTTCATCTTCTTTTTCTTATCTTCAAAAGAAGGATCAAACTCATTCATAAGAATATCATGCAATTCATTGTCGGTCCTGCAATTGGGAAAAATTCTCTTAAGGATCTCAAGGCTGCGCTCGTACTTTTCCAGATCCTTAACAGTCCCTTTTAGCTTGCTCAGCCGTCCCTGCAATGAATAGCTCTTTGTGGAATCGACAGTTATGCATGGCCTCTGCTCTATCCTTATGCCGGCCCTATCCAGGAAGCTCCTGATCTCTTTGGCCTCAAATTCATCATACTCGCCAATATAAAACATGAAATGGAAAATGACAATAGTGCTTATAAAGTTGCGCAGGGAATAAAAAGAGATATTCGGGGCATCACTTGTTGATCTCAGCCAGCGCCTCTTTCAGCTTCCCGAAAGTTGCCCGCAGCCCCTCGGAGATGACCCTGGTATCCGAGAGCACGGGCATGAAATTCGTGTCCCCGTTCCAGCGCGGCACGATGTGAAAATGAATGTGATCGGCAACGCCCGCACCCGCCACCAGGCCCATGTTGATCCCCAAATTGAAGCCGTCCGGGCGCATGGTCCTCTTGAGAAGCTCGACGCCCAAATCCGCCAGCTCCATCATCTCCGCCCGCTCCTCGGCAGACCAGCCGGAGAGAGAGGAGGTGTGCTTGTAGGGCACGACCATCATGTGGCCGTTGTTGTAGGGAAAAGCGTTCATGATGATGAAGTGATACTTGCCGCGCAGGAGGATGAGGTTCTCGTCATCCCTGTCCTCTGCGGGCTTGTCGCAGAATATGCACCCGGCAGGCTTCTTGCTCAAGATGTAGTCGATCCTCCAGGGTGCCCATAAGTTCTCCATTTTTCCATTCCCGCCTGACTTTATTCGAAGACGAGCTTGCGGCCCACCAATTTATGCCTTTCTTCCAGGAACTTCTTGATGGCCTTCGGATAGGCTTTGTACTCAGCCTTTTGGATTCTGGCCTTCAGACTGTCGTGCGTGTCGTCATCTCGAACGGGCACGGGAACCTGCAAGACGATGGGGCCGTGATCCACGTCCTCGTCCACGATATGAATGGTGGTGCCGGTCCACTTCACGCCGTGGTCCAGTGCCTGCTGGAAGGCATCCATTCCCCGAAAAGAGGGCAAGAGGGCAGGATGAATATTCAGGATGCGATCTTTGTAGTGCTTGACAAAAGCCGGAGATAAAATCCTCATGAACCCGGTGAGAACCACCAGCTCGACCCCGGCCCCTTCCAGGTGCTCGATGAGCTGTCGGTCGTACTCCTCGCGCTTCAAGCCCTTGGGGTCCAGGCAGAGAGAGGGCACACTAAATTCCCCGGCAATTTGCAAAGCCCCTGCGCCCGGCTGGTCGGTCAGGACTATTCTTGTTCGGGCAGGCAGATAGCCGGAGCGCTCAGCCTGTAAGATGTAGCGGAGGTTCTCGCCCCGCCCCGAGGATATGACACCAATGTTGGAGATTGTCAACCTTTATGCTCACTTCCCGATGGTGATCTCAATTGCAGAGACATTGGTCTCTCCTCGATCGGTATTAAGGGTCTCGGTAGAGATCTGGATGCCTTTGACAAGCACGTCCGGCAGAAAACGAGAACGAGATACTTCCGCCACATCCACCGCCCTGGAGATCGCTCGACCCCTGGCCATTATCTTGACATCCTTTGCGCCGCTGTTGAACTGTGTAACCACTGCCAGCACGTAGTTCATCACAGGTTTGTTGCCGACGAATACGACATCATCTTCAGCCATTGGTTCATCACCTTGGAATTAAATTTGAACTAATGACTGTATCATAGATAAAGTTGCTGATGACTTTATTACGATCGACATCACGATTAGAATTTCAGTTGCAGATAGCGCATCCTGTGGAAGAATAAGAACCGATCCCCGGATTCGCCGCGCTCGCAATGCGAAAAACGGATCGATCTTTCAAAAATATATTCAAAAATATTTTTATAAATATCTGCCTCGCGCCTTGATCTCCTTCACCCTCTCCAAAACCGCTGCCGCCTGTGAATAGGTCGATGCGTATCCGATCTTGAAAGCCTCTTCCAGCAGCTCGGGCCGGTCGTGAGTGCTCTCCAGCGTCTGGAAATAAACATGCACATCCACGCCCTGCGCCTCCACGGATTTCTCGTAAAAGGACAGGCCGAAATCGATGAGACAGATCCTGCCCTCTCGCAGGATCATGTTCGATGTGGTGAGGTCGCCGTGAATGATGCCGCCCCTGTGCAGCTTGCCAACCGTCTCACCCACTTTCTTCGAGGTCTCCGGGGTGATGACGTCTTTCAGCTTCTCGCCCTGCACGTGCTCCATCATCAGCTCGAAGCGGGAGATGTCGCGGATGACCGGCGTTAGGACTCCGTGCCTGCGGGCGTCCGAGGTGATCCTGGCCTCCCGCACGGTTCGCTCCTGCCGGATCCTCTCGTCAAGCTCTGCCAATCGGTAGCTCTTGGGCAGCCGCCACTTTCGAACGGTGCCGCTCTCCAATGTTATGACCGCTTCCGCGCCTCTGCCTATCTCCATAGCAACTCTTTCCTCTTCCACCCTTCCAACAGGCCGATGCAGCCCGTGATCATCATGTCGCCCCAGGGTGCGGCAGCGATTGCACCCTGCAAGACGCCGCCGGCCAGGAACCTCTCCCTCTGCGGGCCGGTGACGAGCGTCGAGCGGATCGGTCCCGGCACAGCATCGATATAAGCTCCGTGGCCGTCGTCCTCGAATACCTCGGAGTTCTTCAAGGTTCCGGCGCACAGCTTTTCCGCGTAATTCTTGAGCCTTGCCGGGTCGAGGTCCGAGGTATGGTGCTCGAACATGGCCACGATCCGACCGCCGTCCAGCACCGCCGCTACCGTGTGTCCGTTTCCAAAATTGATGATGAGGGCGGGCTCAATGCACCTCGGATCCTGAGCCGCTCCGAAGATGGCGGCGGGGCCCGTGTCCATGAGCAGTGGCCGAAAGCCGTGAGCGGCCAGGTAATCGTGTACAGCCCTCATTCTTGTCATTTCCGGAGGCGGCTGGCGGTAGGCGAAGGCATCCAGAGTCCCGCCGGAAGAAATGGCCTCGGTCAGGTGCTCGAATCGAAATTGGCGGTTGGACCGCAGCGGGGAAAAACCATGATCCTGGACCGCCACCGCCACATCCTTCGGCACATCCAGGTCAAAGAGCCGGAAAGACCCGACCAGCGAATCGATATCGATGTCGCCGGTGCAGATCTGCTCGACGGATTTTGTGGCCTCATCTTGGATGATTATTCCCAAAGCCGCCACTCGTTCCAGGTTGTCGTTGATGGTGGCGGCAGCCGACGGCGTGGCATAAACCCTCAGGCCGGCGGCCAGATGCCGTCTTACGGCAGAAGTGAAAGCCCCGCCGCCCATCGTGGGGCCGCAGAGAAACACATCACGCCCCGCGAGCCTGGCCCGATCTATTCGACCTCCCACGATCACGGTTTGGCTCGGCAATACCATCTTGGTGGAGCCTTCCGGCAGGACGTTCTCCCGATAGAGCAGGATATCCTGAGTGCCTGCACCCACATCAACCGCTAAGAGCGACATGTACATTTTCGAATCCGCGAATCGGATTCAAACCTCCATAGAATATATGACGCAATTGTACGGGAAAAATTTATCCTTTTATAGCGAAAAGGAACTATTATGATCATTGATGTGGTTGTCGCGAGCACATCCCGTTTTCAGAGGTTTGGACCGGCGAGCGATCCGGGGAAAGCCGAGGACCTCTCCGGCAAGGTAATCCTGGAGAGGATCAAAAACGCCGGATATACCAGCCGCTATCAGCTCCTGCCCGACGGAATCGAGCCCATCCGGGAAGCCGTGCAAAAAAGCATGGCAGAGGCCATAATCATCTGCGGGGGCACCGGCCTCACTCATCTCGATCTCACCATCGAAGCCGTCGAGCCGCTCTTTGAGAAGACGCTTCCCGGATTCGGGGAGATCTTTCGCGCCAAGAGCATGGAGGAAGTGGGAACCCGGGCCATGCTCACCAGGGCATCCGCCGGAATCTATCACGGCAAACCGGTCTTCTGCCTGCCCGGATCGCCAGGCGCGGCACGATTGGGAACGGATCTGATCCTGGCAGAAATCGTGCACATTCTCAAGCATATTGGGGAATGAGGCCGGGCCGGGATAGGGGATAAAAGAGAAAAATAATATTAATCATATCAATATCTATTAAGCCGCAGTAGCCTTTTATATCTGTAGCACTCTGATAAGGATATAGAGCTATCACGGAGAGAATGGCCCATGGAGACAGAGATTCCAGTGCGGGAGATCATGACCCGCCCGGTGATCACAGCCAATGCAGACCTTGACATATTTAGCGCTGCCAAGAAGATGGCCCAAGCCAACGTCGGGAGCTTGATAATAGTAGAAGAAGGAAAGCCCATCGGCATCCTGACGGAGAGAGACCTGGTCAAGAAGGTTGTGGCAAAGGCTATCGATCCCAGAAGTGTATTGGTGAGAGATGTCATGAACTCGCCTGTTGTCTCCATCGAGCCGAATGCGAGCCTGCGGGAAGCTGCCGCTCTGATGCTGCGCTCAGGAGTGAAGCGTCTGCCCGTGATAGCGGATGGGAAGCTCATCGGGATAATAACCGATACGGATCTTGTCTCTGGGTCCCCTCTCGGCATGACCGACGTCCTCAGTGATCTACTGGAGATGCACCGGGAGAGCATTCACTTGGAACAACCCAGGGGGGTGGTGCGTGGAATCTGCGAGGTTTGCGGCCAGCTCTCGGATACTCTTGAGAGTGTAAACGGCGAGTTGCTCTGCTGGAGCTGCAGGGACGGAAACCGATAGCCATAGCTTGATTTATAATTTGCTGGACTATAGGGGGAGTTATTAATGATAGTCGAAGATATCATGTCCAGAGATCCTCTTTACGTAGAGGACTCCACTTTTCTGACCAAAGCACGACAGTTGATTAGAGACAACCATGTGCGAGGATTGCCGGTTATAGACAACAAAAAGCACGTCATGGGCATAGTCACCACTCAGGACATGCTTAAAGTGACCTCAACCAAATCGAATGTGACGGTTGCCGGATTCGCGGTCCAGGTTCCGCTCATCACGGGACAGATGGATATGCTCGATGCCGCCCGGCTTATGATGAAGGAGAAAAGCACCTTGCTCCCGGTGATAGAGTCCGAGGAAAAGCCGGCTCTAAAAGGCGTTGTCACACTAATGGATGTATTCAAGCATATCGATCTGGCCAGGGCTCCAAACAAACACATTTGGGAGATCATGAGCACCAAGGTCGTGACGGCCAGCCCGGACGATCCCCTGACCAAGGTCTGGGATATGATGGTCGACAAAGACTTCACGGGACTGCCGGTAGTAAAAGACGGCAAACCCATTGGAATGATCACCAGATTTGATATCCTGAAGAGAGGGTGGGCCAGGATCAGCAAAGAGAGCGAGACCCGACCCGTCGACTCCACGCAAATGCACGCAGAGAAGCTTATGAGTTCCCCCATTTTCAGCATAAAGTCGGAAGCGAGCCTGACCGAGGCTCTCGAGCTGATGCGCAAGCACGACATAGGCAGGATAACCGTGGTAGATGAAGGAAATCTTGTGGGAATAGTCGATAGAAACGACCTGATCAAGAGCTTTCTCGGGTGAACAAAGATGAGCAAAGGTCCAACAACCGGAAAAGAAGTAACAAGGATACCGCAGAAGAACGACCGCATGCCCAGAGCCCCGGGCTCGGGAGAGAGAGCACCCCTGCAATTCGACTCCAGGTCGGCCAAGCGGCTGGGTGAAGCCTTGAGCGCTGCATCTCCGGACGTGGTCACAGTTCCGCCCACCACAACCATCATGGGAGCCATAAAGACCATGACGTTCTATGGCTTCTCCAGGCTCCCCATTGCCGACGCGGGCACCAAGAGGCTCATCGGCTTCGTAACCTCCGTGGACGTCGTGGACTTCCTGGGCGGCGGGCTGCGTCACAATCTACTGAAAGAGAAGTTTGGCGGCAACATCTTCACGGCTATAAACGCCGATATCCGGGAGATCATGAGCACCAATCTTACCTACGCCAGCGACAAATCCTCACTGAACGACGTTCTGAAGCTCATGTACGAGAAAAATGTGGGCGGCCTGCCCATCGTTGACGAGGAATCCCGCATCAAGGCCATAATCACGGAAGAGGACTTTGTCAGGGTTTGCAGCGGCCAGGATACGGGCATTTCGGTCGATGCCTACATGAGCCCCAATGTGGTTACGGCCCCGGCCCAGACCACCATCGAGAAGATGACCAGGATGATCATCCAGAAGGGCTTCCGCCGCATGCCTGTGGTGCAGGAGGGAGTGCTGATGGGCATGGTCACCGCCTCGGATATCATGAAGTATTTGGGCAGCGGGGACGCCTTTGAGAAGGTCGTCACGGGCGACATCGCCGAGGTCATGAACCAGCCCATCAAGAGCCTCATCAAGACAAGCCTGGTGGCCGTCGAGAGGAGAGCGGACCTTGGAGAAGCTGCCAAGAAGATGATGGAGAGCGACATCGGATCGCTGCCGGTCATGGACAAAGGGTCCTTGGTCGGAATATTGACGGAGAGAGACTACGTGAGGGCACTGGCCGAGAATAAGGGGTTACTATCATGATCATAAAGAAAGTCAAAGACTACATGACGGCTCCCATATACGTCATTGAGCGAAATGAGCCCATTCAGAGAGCCAGGAATTTGATGTTCAAGTACGGCATCGGCAGGCTTCCGGTGCTGGACGGGGGCAGGCTGGTGGGCATCGTCACCAAATACGACATCACCAATCGGCTCAATCAGGCCGCGCCGGAGTGGCGCAGAAGGCCCATCGACAAGGTTCCCATCCAAGTGGTGATGACCGAGAAGCCCATCACCATATTCCCCGACGCCACCATGCCCCAGGCGGCGGAACTGATGGTGGAGAACGACATCAGCGGCCTGCCGGTTGAGCGCGACGGTGAACTGGTGGGCATGGTCACCACGCGGGATATGATGAGGTACTTCTCCGAGCAGGATATCAAAGCTACTGTAGGCGACATGATGAACAGGAATGTTCTCAATGTTCACCGCCACCACACCATCGGCCACATCCTGGAGGAAATGAACGTGCAGGGCACCAGCCGGGCCCTGGTCTACGAGGATAACAACACGCCAGTGGGAATCGTCACCCGCTCCGGCCTCACGTTCTCGGACATCATGGGACCGAAGGATGAGATGGAGACCAAGAATATCAAGATGACCAGGAAAGAGAGCCCCGGAGGCCGCAAACAATATCGGTATATTCGAGAGCTGCCCTTCGTGGCTGAGGACATCATGACCTCGCCGGTCATCACCATCAATCCCGAGACGCTTGCCGTTGAAGCGGCCAAAACGCTCGTGGAAAAGAGCATCATCGGCATGCCTGTCATGGAGAAGAATGACGTAATCGGCTACTTCTCAGCCGATGAGCTGGTGGCAGAGATAGGGAAGTGGAAGTAATGCAGGTAAAGGACATAATGACGGAGCCCGTCACCATCGACAAATCGGAGAGGATCGGCCATGCACTTGATCAGATGGAGAAGAACGACCTGCGCAGGCTCCTGGTGACCAACAAGGACAAACTGGGCGGCATCATCACCACCAGGCAGATCGCACGGGTGCTCGGAACCCGCAAATCCCTGGGAATGCCGGCATCATCCCTGCACGTGGCTGCAGCCACCATGGATGCGGTGATCAAGGTCCTGCCGGACATGGACGTGGACGATGCCATGCTCCTGCTACAGAAGACCAGCGTGCTGGTGGCCATGGACGGCGAGAAGGTCCTGGGCTGGATTCGGCCCAGAGATATCCTGGCCAATGTGAGCATCAGTGGACAGGCTGCAGATGCCATGCGCGTTCCCCTGACCATAAACCCCAACGACCGGCTGGTTCACGCCCGGCGCATGATGCTGGACAGAGACGTGGGCAGGCTGCCAGTGGTGGAAGCGGGAAGGCTGGTGGGCATCATCACCGAAGGCGATGTGGCCAAGTCTTTGCGCGCCTTCCGGGACCTGAACGATACGGCCAGCAAGCAGTATGCCCGCATCTACAACCTCCTTGTCTCGGATGTGATGACCCACGATGTGCTCTATGTCTATATCGACACGCCCCTGGAAGAGGTCAAAAAGATCGTCTTGACCGAAGATCGGGGCGGCCTGCCGGTCTTGAACCGCAAGGAGGAAGTGGTGGGAATGATCACCAGGAGGTCGCTGCTTGATTATCTGGTGAGGACCAGATGAATCTGGGAAGAGCAGCGAAGAGACTTGGCATAAGCTCGGAAAGGCTGCAAAGCCTGCAAGAGACGATAATAAAAACATCAAGCTGGCCCGAGCCGCGACTTCTGAGGTTTGAGAAGGAGGCCTCAGGAGTCGAGGCCGGGACGGTCGTTTTTGAGAGCGGCGAGGTCGTCTTCGGCTATCCGAAGATTCGCCGCGCCATGATGCTCGCTCCGGCATTGGAGAAGCACTTTTCCGATACATTGGCCGTCGAGGAGAAGATGAACGGCTACAATGTGCGCATCACTTCCGTGGACGGAGAGGTGATCGCCCTTACCCGCGGCGGTTTCATCTGCCCCTACTCATCCGAGGTGGCCGGGAGGATCTTGCCGGAAGGGATCTTCGAGGAGAATCCCGATCTGGTTTTGTGCGGCGAGATGGTGGGCCCGGAGAATCCTTACGTTCCCAAGAGCATCTATCCCACCGACACCATCGACTTTTATCTCTTCGATCTGGCCCATAAGAACAGCAAGAAGACTCTTGGCGTGCATAAAACACACCAGTTTGCCGATGAGCACCGGGTCAAAGCCACGGCACTGCTGGGCGAATTTCGCAAAGACAGGGCGGCGGAGAAGATCAAGAGGATCATAAAACAATTGGGCCGCCGGGGCCGGGAAGGCGTGGTGATCAAAGACCCGGAAAACACGGTTGCCCCACTCAAGTACACCTGCTCCGAGGCCAACTGCAACGATCTGGCTTTTGCTTTTCGCTACTACAATGACCATGCTCTGGACTTCTTCGTCTCCCGGGCGGTTCGAGAGGGCTTTCAGTCCGTGGAGTGGCAGGAGACGCCCGAAGAGCGAAGGGCCAGGGCTCTATGTCTCGGAGAGAGCATTCTCATGCCGCTGGTGGAGACCATCGAGAAGAAGCAGGCGGGAGAGAATATCGAGCAGAAGGTGCAAATCAGGGTCCAAAGTCTGCAGACGGCCAGAGAGTTTGAGTTTCACCTGCGCCGCAGCGGGATGCGAGCCATATTCGACTCGCCTGAGCCCATTGATGGCGGCTACCTGATCAGAATCACAAAACTGGTATTGAGCACAAACGATAAAACCCAGGCGCTCCTGGAAGGTGAAATGTGGTGAAGGCCGGATTCTTATGAGCGAGATTGCTGACATAGAGATGGAGGGCCATCTCATTGACTCGCAGATATTGACCAAGGTGCTGGACAAGATCATGGACATGGGAGGCGAGTTCGAGATCAAGACCTTCCAGATTGGCCAGAAGAAGAACGATGCCAGCTACGTGCAGGTAACCGTCACGGGCGAGGATGCGCCTCACCTGGACAGGATACTGTTGGAGCTGCACGCCCTCGGTGCCCGACTGGTGGAGATGGAAGATGTTCGTACCGCCGTCTCGCCGGCGGACATGGTCGTGCCCAGGGGATTTTACTCCACCACCAATCATCCCACTTACGTGCGCTACCAGGGTTCCTGGGTGGAGGTGGAGCACAACCACATGGACTGCCTCATCGTCCTCAATGACGGCCATGCCGTTTGTACGCCCATCGGGCACATCAAGAAGGGCGACCGGGTGGTCATCGGGACCTCCGGCGTCAAGGTCGTGCCGCCCGAGCGCCCGCGGGAGAAGACATTCTTCGGGTTCATGTCCAACGAGGTCTCCTCGGAGAGGCCGAGCGGAGAATTGGTGCGCCAACTGGCCGCAGAGATCGTTCGGACGAAGCTGAGCGGCGGCAAGATCGCCGTGGTCTGCGGGCCTGCCGTGGTTCACACCGGGGCGGCACCATCTTTGGCCAAGCTCATTCGGGAGGGCTATGTGGATGTGCTGTTGGCGGGGAATGCTGTGGCGGTGCACGACATTGAGCGGCAGCTCTTCGGCACGAGCCTCGGCATGAACTGCGCCGGGAACGCCATCTCCGGAGGCCACAGAAATCACCTGTACGCCATCAGCGAGATCATGGCCAGCGGCTCCATCAAGAACGCCATAGCCGAGGGCAAGCTGAAGGGCGGCATAATTTACGAGTGCATTCAATCCGGCAAGCCCTTCATCCTGGCCGGCTCCATTCGCGACGACGGGCCGCTGCCCGAGGTCATCACGGATACCGTAAAAGCCAAGGATGCTATGGACAAAGCGCTGCAGGGCGTGGACATGACCATAATGCTGGGCACCATGCTCCACTCCATCGCCGTCGGCAACCTGCTGCCTTCCTTCGTCAAGACCATCTGCGTGGACATCAATCCCGCCACCGTGACCAAGCTCATGGACCGGGGATCGGCGCAGGCCATCGGCCTCGTGACCGATATCGGAATATTCCTGCCCCAGCTTGTGGAAGAGATCGACAAGCAGAAGATAAAGGTTGAACCGGCTCCGTGCTGATCGCAAATCTTAAATTCGCAAAATATGAACTAGAATAGCTCTGTGGGCCGCCGTGGCTTAGCCCGGTTAAAGCGGCTGATTCGTAAGAAGATCCGAAATATCAGCAGTTCATGGGTTCGAATCCCATCGGCGGCTTCGCATTAATTTTTCAAGCGGTTAATAATTGTGAGACAATTTTTTGAGGTTTGGTTTGAGAATTTAGACAATTTTAGTGATTGGGTAGATAATTTTCAGTGAAATCTCAAAGACAACTATCACGGTTGCAGCAGTCTATTCGAGATCACCGTCATGATCATTTCACGATCATTTCACGATCATTTCACGATTATTTCATGATCATTCTCGATCCTAAAAAAAGTTTGGCAAAGAAAGGATGACCCTTGCCAGATCATCCTTTAATCGCTTTCGCAATCAGCGGCGCAACCGAGACCGTGCTCATGCCCTTGTCCAGTGTGTCGCAGGCCAGCACCGCCTCCACGCCGGAGCGGTAGAGCTTGAGCACTGCCGATCCGGTTAGGACAGGATGCACAGCCGCCAAATAGACCTTCCTCGCGCCCTGCTGGCGCAGGAGCGTGATGGCCGTGGCCATGGTCCCGCCCGTGGCGATCATGTCGTCGAAGATGACCACATCCCGGCCTTTGACCTCGATCTCCTTGGGGGCCATGGAAACTTCCGTGCCGGAGAGCCTGGTCTTCTGCAGGTAGTCGCAGGCAGCGTCCAAACATGATGCGGCAGTCTTGGCCATGGCCACTGCGCCCTTATCCGGCGAGATGACCACGGGGTCGTGCAGCAACATGCTGCCGATCCGCTCGGCCAAAAGCGGAGTTGCGTCCAGGTTATTGGTTTCGCACTGGAAATGAGACATGATGGACGGGGCGTGGATGTTCACCAGGAAGACCTGCCCGTTCTTCAGGAAGGGATTGAGCGCCGTCGCCACCGCTCGCGCGGTCATGGGCTCGCCGGGCTTGAAGATCTTGTCCTGGCGGGCATAGCCGAAGTAGGGAATGACGAGCGAGATCTTCTTGCCCTGGCAGACGTCCAGGAGCTGCAAGAGAAAAACGAGGTCCTGGTCCGTGGGCGTGGACTGGATTATCACTATCTCTTCGTCCAGGGGCGTTACCACCTGGGTGTAGGACTCGCCGTCGGGAAACGTCTTGTAATCGCAAAGTGCTAACTCTTGACCTAAAATGGCTGCCACTCTTCCAGCCAGAAGCTGGGAGGCAGGCCCTCCGATAATCATCAAAATCCTCCTCTTCGAATTATCTGGAATTATCTAACTGCCGACAACCTTCATCGTGAACTTTACAGTGGGCGTGACAATGCCTCCCACCGCGCGAACATCCGTGCCTACTTCGATCCCCTTGAGCAGCTCGAAGACGTTTCCGGCCAGCATCAGAGATCTGATGGGCTTGGCCGCCTCGCCCGGCGCGACAAAGAAGCAGTTTCTCGCTTCCACGGAAAAGTCGCCTGAAATGGGATTTGCAGTATGCGCGCCGATGAGACCGCCTACCTTGTAGCCTTTCGTCTCGGCCAGGAGATCGCGGGCATCCGGCGAGCTTATTATCATGTTTCGTATGCCCACGCTGGGTACATCCGAATATCCGGCGCGATCGGCATTGCCCGTGGACTGGACGCCGTCTTTGCCAGCCGTGTAGCTGTCGTAGAGGAATCCCTTCAAGACTCCGTCTTCAATCAGGACCGTCTTCTGCGACGGCACGCCCTCGGCGTCAAAGGCCGACGAATCAAGGCCGCCCGGCAGCAGGCCGTCGTCCATTATCTGCAGGCTCTCCGAGGCGATCTTCTCACCAACGCGCCCCAGCAGGGCGGACCGGCCCTTCTGCACGCTGTCCGCGCAGACGGCGGGCAGCAGCGTGGCTTCCAGCAGCTCGGCAACCGCCATGGGCTTGAGAAGCACATCGAAGGTTCCGCTCTCCGCCTTCACCCCGCCCAAAGACGCCCTGGCCATCTCGGCAGCAGTCCTGCCCACATCCTCAAGAGATGATTTTAGGAATCGAGAATTATGAAATTCACTGCCCGTTGCCACATCCTGCTCGGCCTTTCCGGCGATCGTCTCAATAGACGCCTGCATCAGGGTTGAGGTCTCTTGGAGTTCGATTCCTTGAGAGTTCACCACAAAATCGGTGCCAAAGACGCAGCTCACGCCTCCGTTAACCGGCTCGACTGAACCGACCTCGGAGCAGCCCGCGATCATGCTGGCCGCCAGATCAACGCACTCCTCCGGCCCGATCCGCTCCAAGCGCGCGTCATAGATGCCCTCGGGCGTCGCGACCTTTCTAGGATGCGGAAGGGAGCGCCAATCTTCATCCGGTCCTCGCGCCCGGGCGGCTCTGACTGCGGATATTGCCACCGACTCCAGGGCGGCCATGTCGCTGGTGCTGGAAAATCCGACTGCGCCCAACACCACGGCGCGCAGTCCCAAACCGGCGTGAAAGCTCTCGCTGGCAAGCTCTATGACGTCTTTTCGCAAATCTATGTTAGCGGAGTGGCCATAGATGCCAAAAACCTCAGCCTCCTCTGCGCCTTCCTTCTCCGCTAGGGAGAGGAGCCGGCGGGCGTGTTCGATGAGGCTGTTTGATCTATCCGATGTATCTGAGGTCTTCATCCCCGCCTGCCTCGTAGGGTGCCTGGGCGCGTTCCATCTCTTGGAGCTTGCCGATGATCTTCTCCATCTCTTTGGCCCGCTCTTCCAGGGCATGCATACTGACTTCAATTCCCAGAATGCGGGACAAAATCCTCAGGACCTCTTGCGCTGCCTTGGGATCGACGAGATAGCCGCTGGTAACTCCCATCAGGCAGACGGCGTCAATGCCCCGCAGAGCACCGAGGCCGAGCAATAGCCCGGAGACGCCTATGATTCCTCCGCCCGGCTCGTTCTCGTGGAAGACGACCTCTTGCTGCTTCATCTCTTCCACAAGCTCGATCCTGGTGGCGGCTCCCATCACCGTGGGCTTGTCCACGAACTGGCCGGTGCCGTAGCCGCCCAGGGCGTAGATGCGTTTGGCGCTGAAGCTCTCCGCGATATCGAGAAATATGCCGGCCAGTTCATAGTGCCCCTCGTTGGTGGCGCTCTGGTAGTCGCCGATCAGGATGAGCAGATCCGGCTCGTTCTCCTTGCCGTGATAGGCATAGATCTCGTTTCGAACCTGGCGGATGGTGCCGTCCTCTTTGACCATGACCTGTGGCGGAAAATGAGGAGAATATATCTCGATGATCTTCTCGGCATGCAGCTCTTCCACCATGTGATCGGCCACCAGCTTTCCCACATGACCGACGCCGGGCAGCCCCTCTATCAGGATGGGGTCTTTGAGTGTCACTTCTTTTATGCGGTGAACGAGAGTCTCCAACATTTAGCCTCCTTGGGTCAGCGCTCTCCTGTACTTTCCATACGGATCGTCGGGAGAAAACTTGGCCGGCTTGGTAGGATTGGCAGTGCCGCCGCAAACTGGGCAGATATCCTTTAAGGTGTAGCGACCGCAGGCCCTACACCTCAGGATCTTGGCTCTCATGCCTCTCTTAGGAAAGTGCCTTCTCCGCCGTGCTGCTCGATGTACTTCACCACGGCTTGAGCGGACTTTTTCAAAACAGACTCAGCATGTTTGTAGTCGGGCGCTGTGACGTGGATACGGTAGCGCGGCGCGCCGATGTAGGTGATGGTAAGGCTGGCGTCCTTGTCTTTGGAGCGCTTGGCCTGCTTGAGGGCTTTGCGGATGACCTCCACACCATCCGGCGCGGGTGAAGTGATGTCCACGTAGCCGCTGATGTCGACGGAGGGTATCTTGACGTTGTCCCGGGAGATGTTCTCCAGGATCTGCACGTCTTCCTCAGGCAGCCCGGCATCCTTCAGGGCCTCTGCGCCGCTGATGGCCGCTTCTTCCATGGCCAGGTAGAGGCTGTCGTAGGCCGCTACCAGGGCATCGGCCACGCGCTTGACATCCTCGGGCCGGTCTTTGTAGGCCATCTCCAACCATTTCCAGGCCTTCTGGTCCGCCTTCCACTCCTGAATCTTCTCGCGGCGCTGATGCTCATTCACATCTTTGAGCGAGAGATCGATGTGGTGACGGGATACGTCCACGTTAAGGACTTTGCAGACTATCTTCTGCCCCTCTCGGACGTGGTCGCGAATGTACTTGATCCATCCGCTGGCGACCTCTGAGATGTGAATCAAGCCTTGCTTGCCGGAGTACTCGTCCAATGAGACAAAGGCTCCGAAGTCCACCACCTGAGTTACGGTGCAGACCACTAGGGATCCGGGCTCTGGCCAGCCCTCACGTTCCATCAATGATCACTCTAGCACTTCTACAAGCTGGGTCTTGATCTCAGCCTTGCCGCCTGTCGGCTCTGCAAGCGTGCGCCCGCAGACCAGGCACTTTACGACCGTGGAAGCGTGGGCGAAGATCACTTGCTCGTTCTCGCAGTCGTTGCACTTTACCTTGACGAACTTGGATGGCGTAGTTATCCCTCCACCAGATCGAACTTGCCCGCCCTGAAGCCGGCGCGGTTATGGGCCTTCTTGCAGGTGTTGCAGCGGTATCTGAGGTTCAGTCTCTTGACGGGCTTGTCTCCGCCGGGAACCTTGGAGAACTTGCCCTGATTTCCAATTCCATTGGCTCTGAGCTTCTGCCTGGAAATATGTGTCAGGGAGGAAGCACGGCCCTTTCTCACTCGCTCCACCGTTTGGGGTGTGTGCTTCTTGCAGAATGGGCAGTAAGCGTTAAGCTTTTTTGGCATCTTCACTTTGCATCATCTCTCTAGTCTAACTCTAACTTCAATTGCTAAATTTTTGTTGCGCAGATTTCTGGCGTGAACGGCCGGGAGCACGGCCACATCGTCTTTAGAGAGGAGATAATTCCTCCCGTCTACTCCCACAAACATTGGAACACTATCCAGCAACCTAACAACTTCGTAGTCCCGAGATATATCTTTCTTGCCCGTTAAAGGCCTTTCGGTTTGAGTCACGTGGGCGAGGATTGCCTCTCGACCGCCGACAAAGGCGGACGACATCTGCCGGTAGATCTCCGCTTCCTCCTCGGTCATGCCCAAAAATGCATCCTCCCGGGAGGCGGATCTCGAGTTGCGCAGCGATCTGCGCACGAGCTTCTTGACCCTCTGGTCGATGAGCTTGTTCAAGCTGTTCTTCTCGCTTTTGAGGGTGTCTTGCAGAATCTGAGCCTCTACGCTGAAGGGGTCTTCTAAGCTTGCCAGCTCCTTGCCCAGATTTGCCAGATAAGTTCCCACCTGCTGGTAGAAGTTCTTATCCAGGTGCTGAAGCTCTGCGCTCTTCCGCTCCTCTCGAAGCGCATTGGCCAGATCCACTTTGCTCTCCTGCTGCCTTTAACGCGGACTAATATTCAGAGATCAAATACTATATAGATTTATCATCGGTTTATCGTCGGCCCGGCATATTCCCGGCATGTGGTTAGAGCTTTGTTCGCGCCTCGGCCACGCCTCTCGCCATGAGAAAGACCGCTGCGCACATGGGCACCTCGGTGGGCCCCTCCGCCAGATGGTAGCTCTCACCGCGAATCTCGGTGTTGAAGGGCTTGAGAATTTGCAGTGGAACCGGCTCATCGCCGAAGACCACCGCATCCTGAAGCGGATCGAACTCCTCCAGGCTTTGCAGCGATAGAGGCGTCACCCGGAAGCCCGAGCCCCCGTGCAGGCTGCCGGGGCAGCGGATCAGGCGGCGCACGTCGGCGGTGACAGGCTCGTCGGTCTCGCCGCGCTCCTCATCCAGGTTGAAGCCCACCCTTACGCCTTCGCTGTCCAGATACTCGACGAGCAGCAGCTTCCAAATTCCGGCGCTGCCCCGGAAGAGGTCAAGGTTCCCTTGGCGTATCTCCTCCAGGACGCCTGGTCCCTGAATGCTCCGGTAGAAGCTGGCGGCTTTCTTTGGGCCGATCCCCTTGCTCCGGGATAGGATCTTCACCGCCTCCTTCTCGTCTAGGCTTTGCAGGTTCTCGACAAAGGAGACGATGGCGCGATTGATCCTGCCGCCCCAGCCCGGTGCGCCCTGGGCGGGCGAGCGCAGCCTCATAGCCCCATCCTTTCCCCAGTCGCCGTCCATTGGTGCTTCGTGAATGAACCTCTCCATAGCCAGCCCCCTTCCCGTCAGGTAGTCCACTATCTCCCGGCGCTCGTCGCTGCCGAGCGCGAGAACGCGCTGGTCGCGAACATGGATGTGGTATCCTCGCCCGCCGGAGAAGACCACGCTCATCTTGCTCTCGGCAAATCCGAAGTCCGATAATAGAAATGTCAGCAGCTTCTGGGTCTCTTTTTTCACCAGTGCAAGCATATCGCTGTAGGATTTGGGGGCTTTTCGCAGGTGGTCGGCATCCAGGTCGAAGATGAGATCCGCGCCCTGCCAGATCTTTTCCTTCATGGTGGGTGCGCCGGGCTTCTGGTAGTAAGCGGCGGAGTGGTAGAGGTGGCGCGGCACCATGCTGCGCACGTAGTCTGCGATCTCGCCCGCGCTGAGAAATGATTTGTGGCGGCGCATACCGAAGTCGTCGAAGAACAGAAATCCCCATTCTCGCGACTCAAAGCCCGGCGGGATCTCCAGGGAGGATTCCAGGTAATACTCTCTGAACTTCGAAACCAGGAAATTGTGGGTCAGAGCGTTCATGCCGTTACCTCAGCGACTTCCTCCCCGCCCCTGAAGGAGCAGGGCTTCCTGATTCCTCGAACACCTTCGGGTTCATCCACAGGCTTGAATTCGACACAGTCCGTGCCTACTTGCGTTGTTGCCTAGTCCCAGGTTGACTTTACGGGGTACAGGGTACGGGCAACTGATTTGTATTCCCGACCTTGCGAGTCTGAAGGTTGACGCTTGAGATAGAGGTAGTTGACTCTGATATATATACGATTGCAGCAACAGCGGGCAGCGTTTCATCCCCTAAAGGAGATGGGTCTTCTCTCGCCCTGCACCCCTACGCTATAAACCTCCGGACGCCGATCGGCGAAGCACGGGATCTCGCGGCGCACCTGGTCGCGCTCATACAGGTCTATCTCGCCCACGATCACGGCCTCATCCGGCCCCGCTTCCGCCAGCACCTCGCCGCGAGCGCTGACGATCAACGAGCCGCCGCCGCCCGCCCAGTTGCAGGCCACATGTGGGAGCTGGTTTTCGATGGCGCGCGCCATGCACAGCGCCCGCCACTGAGCCCGTCGCGGTGCAGGGAATTGGGCCACGGTAACCAGAAAGTCCGCGCCCTGCAGTGCCAGAGATCGCGCGACCTCGGGGAAGCGCAGATCATAGCAGACCTCCAGGCCCACCATGCCCCATTTTGTGGCTGCAGGGGAGATGAACGCTCCGCCGTCGAAGTGCTCCAACTCCGGTCCGAAGGGATGAATCTTGGCCCGCAGCTCCAGTCCGCCCGCATCCAGGCAAAATCCGAGATTGCAGCGACCGCTTCGAATGGAACCGATGATCAGGCAGTCATGCTCCCGTGCGATCTCGCGGAAAAGGTCGAGGGACGGATAGGGCGGCTCGTCCTGAGCCGATGGTGAGGGAAACGCGGCTTGTTCATAGCAAAATCCGGTCAAGAAGAGTTCCGGAAAGACCAGAATCTTCGCGCCCCTGTCCAATGCCGCTCCGGCCATTTCCAGCGCCCTGGACAGGTTATCCTGGGTGCGGCAGGGATCGATATGTTGCTGGAGGCAGGCGGCACGCATAGTGACTTCCTCCCATGCCCCAGAAGGGACAGGGCTTCCTATGTCATCGATCTAACTTGCTTTGAATCGTTTGCTCAAAGTAGGGGTCGGATCTTGATAGGCTCTTCCCCTCAGTCCGAGGGTGCAAATGTTCAGGCTGGCATTGATGTCCCGATCCATCACCAATCCGCAATTCGGGCAAAGATGGGTTCGATCCGCCAGCGTCTTGGGAACTATTATGCAGCACTGGGAGCATTTCTGCGAAGTGTATCTCGCATCTACCAGTTCTACAATTTTGCCAGCCTTTGCAGCTTTGCTTTGAGTGAACCGGATTAGTTTGCCCCAGGCATGGTCTTGAATATGCTTTGCTAGATGGTGATTCTTAAGCATACCTGATATATTCAGGTTTTCAAATACTATTAGATCGGCTGAATCTACGAGCATTCTGGATACTTGATGCAGAAATTCATCCCGGTGATTCTTAACGTCTTGACTGATCCTGGCAACCCTGGCTTTTGCCTTCCGTCTGTTGCTTGATCCGCTCTTCTTTCGGGAAAGGTTCCTTTGGGCGACTGCAAGCTTGTTTTCAGCTTGGACATAGTACCTTGGATATTCAACTGTTTCACCGGTGGAAAGAGCAACCAGGCTCTTCAGGCCCACATCTACGCCCAAGGCAGTCTTGGGTTCTATCTGAGGTACATCTTCCGTCTCAGATACCAGGATAGCATACCAATGGCCCAAGTGGTCTTTCTTTATGGTGCATGTCTTGACCTTCCCTTCAACATCCCTATGCTTGAATATCCTGATGGAGCCGATCTTGGAGAGAGTTAGCTTCGAATCATCCAGTTTGAATTCGACTTGGGGATAGGTGAAAGACTTGTACCATCCCTGTCCTTTGAATCTAGGATATCCTGGCTTCTCTCCGCCCTTAACACGCCTGAAGAATGCCTTGAATGACTTATCCAGCCTACGAAGCACATCTTGAAGCACCTGAGAAAAGACGGCTTTGAAATTGCCATCTTTCTTCTCGGCAACCAGCATTGCTGCTTGATCCTCATAGCTTCGGCTGACGCCTTCAGATTCATAGGCGTTCTTCCTATCCGCCAATGCCAGATTATAGAGATACCTGCAAGTATCAAGAGTCAAGTCTAACGAAGCTTCTTGTTGCTTGTTAGGGTACATCCTGAACTTGTAGGCAGTCTTCATCCC